>OODE01002027.1_pt1 | contig 11490 bp, 8 predicted proteins | sample 1671771 | NCBI WGS metagenome assembly OODE01 (sample SAMN06348191, study PRJEB24527) | human gut metagenome | biome: human gut; feature: ankylosing spondylitis patient; material: feces | host: Homo sapiens | place: China | collected 2015-10 | reverse complement strand
GCATCATCACGCGCAAGAACACGACGCTCACGCGCTACGGTCGGGCCTATATTGACGCGATTCGTCAGCACATCTAAGCTGCTGCGTTCTGCACGGATCAAATCTCTTTACGGCAGTCCTAGCTGATATAGGAAGCATCTATATCAAACTGTTATAAACATATATTTTACGATGGCCATATGAGCGCTCATACTCTGTCCCAGTAAAGCAACCAATGCAAAGGGAGATATCCATGAGCACTTCGATTCAACCGAACGCGCCGTTTCGCGCCGATATCGTCGGCAGCTTTCTTCGTCCGCAGGCCGTAAAGGACGCCCGCGCTGCCTATGCGGCAGGCACGCTTGATGCCGAGGGGCTTAAGGCCGTCGAGGACGATGCCATTCGCGATTTGGTGGCAAAGCAAAAGGCCGCTGGCCTGCAGGTGATTACCGATGGCGAGTTTCGTCGCAGTTACTGGCACCTCGACTTTATGTGGGGGCTCAACGGCATTGAACGCCGCACCTCGCGTACGGGCTATATGTTCCACGACGAGGAGACCACGGCTGACACCGCCGTGGTGACCGGCCCCATCAGCGGCGAGAACCACCCCTTCGTCGAGCACTTTAAGTTTGTCAAGGTGCTTGAGGGCGAGGGCCAGGTTGCGCGCCAGACCATTCCGGCGCCGATCCAGACGTTCTCCGAAGTCACGCTCGACCGCTGTGATGGCCAGCAGGAGAGTCTGCACGCTGTCTACAAGACCGACGAAGAGCTCGTCGACGCCATCGCGGCGGCATACCGCACGGTGATCGCCGACCTGTATGCCGCGGGCTGTCGCAACATCCAATTTGATGACTGCACCTGGGGGATCTATTGCGATACCGACTTTGTGGCAAAGACTGGTATGAGCCCGGTCGACCTGCAAAAGGTGTCCGAGCTGGGCGTGGCGCTCAACAACGCCGCCATCGCGGGCAAGCCCGACGACCTGGTCATCAACACGCATGTGTGCCGTGGTAATTACCACTCTACCTATGCCTTCGAGGGCGGCTACGACCCCATCGCGCCGTATCTGTTTGCGCATGAGGACGTTGACGCGTTCTATCTGGAGTTCGACACGCCCCGCGCCGGTGGTTTTGAGCCGCTCAAGTACGTTGCTCCCGGCAAGAAGGTCGTGCTGGGCTTGGTGACCACCAAGGCGGCAGAGCTCGAGAACGAGGATGTTATCGTCGAGCGCATCCGCGAGGCGGCAAAGTACGTGCCGCTCGAGAACCTGTATCTGTCTCCGCAGTGTGGCTTTGCCAGCTGCGAGATTGGCAATAAGCTGACCGAGGACGAGCAGTGGGCAAAGATTGCGCTGGTCAGGCGTATTGCCGAGCGCGTTTGGAAATAGCGCTAGCGTTTGCAGGTGGCGGCGCGTGCGAGGTACTGCATATCGCGTACAATGGTTCGGATCGTATCGTTCGGGCAGGTTATCCGATATGCCTGATCGCCCTTCCATTCGAAAGGACTTCCATGTCCCAGTCTTCGATGCCCGCCGTCACCGATGCCATCTACGATGCATCGTCGCTCGGCCGTCCGCGCATGTTTGTGTTGGGTTTGCAACACATGTTTGCGATGTTCGGAGCCACGGTGCTCGTGCCCGTGCTCACCGGCCTTTCTGTTTCGGCGACGCTTCTGTTCGCCGGCATCGGCACGCTGCTGTTTCATTTTCTATCGCGCGGTAAGGTGCCCGCGTTCCTGGGCTCCTCATTTGCCTTTATCGCGGGTTATGCCGCCATTGCGCCCAACGGCGAGGCCGAGCTTTTGCCCTACGCTTGCCTGGGCGTAGCTTGTGCCGGCCTGCTCTATCCGGTGCTTGCGGCCCTGTTCCGCGCCTTTGGCGCCAAGCGTGTCATGCGTTTCTTCCCGCCGGTGGTGACTGGCCCCATCGTCATTTCCATCGGCTTGATCCTGGCAAGCTCTGCCATTGCTAACTGCCAGACCAACTGGCTTGTCGCCGTTATCGCTGTGGCCGTGATCATCATCTGCAACATCTGGGGCCGCGGCATGGTCAAGATCGTGCCGATTCTGCTGGGCGTTGTGGTGAGCTATGCCGTTGCGGCCGCGCTGGGCGAGGTCGACTTCTCTGGCGTCGCAGCCGCCCCCTGGGTTGGCTTGCCCGTCGTGTGGGACAACACCGTGTTTGCGCTCTTTGGACCGCAGTTCGATAGCAGTCTTGCCACGACGGCCATCATCACCATCATGCCGCTGGCCTTTGCAACTATGATCGAGCATATCGGCGATATCTCCGCCATCGGATCGACTTGTGAGCGCAACTACATTGCCGATCCCGGCCTGCACCGTACCCTGCTCGGCGATGGCCTGGCGACCATCTTGGCATCGCTCTTTGGCGCTCCTGCCAATACGACGTATGGCGAGAACACCGGCGTGCTTGCCTTGACGCGTGTGTTCGACCCGCGTGTGATTCGCATTGCCGCCTGCTGCGCCATTGTGCTTTCGTTCTGCCCCAAGTTTGCTGCGGTGATTGCCGCCATGCCGGCATGCGTTATCGGCGGTGTGTCGCTCGTGCTCTACGGCATGATCAGCGCCGTTGGTGTACGTAACCTCATCGAGAACCAGGTTGATTTCCAGAACAACCGCAACGTGCTGGTGGCGGCTCTGGTGCTCGTGCTTTCGCTCGGCATTGCCTACAGTACCGCCGGTGCCATCGTGCTGGAGCTGGGCGGCGTGACGATTTCGCTTTCGGGCCTTGCCGTGGGCTCGCTGGTGGGCATTGTGCTCAACGCCATCCTGCCCGGTAACGACTTTGAGTTCGATACTTCCGAGCTTGAGGAGACTGCTGAATAGCAGCTGCGTTCAGCCAAATTAAAAATGGCGTCCATGCGTATGTACGCGTGGATGCCATTTTTAATGCGTCAGTATCCAGTGGATGCCGCGTGCCATGCGCAGGTCAGTTTGGGTAAAGTGATTGCCGGGGTTGAGCTCCAGCGTTGTTGGAATGTCACGCTCGATAAACAGCTCTTCCATCGCGCGCGTATCGTCGAGTACGTGCCGCATCATGCGGTTGGGCGTCTTGGTTTCCTTTTTGCCGAGTGACAGATAGACGGCGTCGGGCGTAGCTGCCATCGTGCGCTCGCGCGCGTAGTCGATAAAGCCGGGGAACCACAGCGACCCCGATGCACTCGCCGCGCGCTCAAAGACATCTGTTTGCCAAAGTGCCCACAGTGCAAAAAGACCCGCCAACGAGTAGCCGGCAACGCCGCGCCAGGTGGGCGGTTGCGGGAGCGATGATTCGGCCTCTGGGATTATCTGCTTCAACAACTCGTCAAGAAAACCAGCGGCCTGTCCACCAAAGGGCTCGGCATCGCGCACGGTACCGTCGCATACCCAGGGGCTCAGCTCGCGATTCCAGTTGAGGCTGCCAATGCCGACAAGCGTGAAGGGCGGGCAGTTGAGCTCTCGGCAGCGTTCATAAACCTCCGTGCCGTCGCCCATGACCACGGGAAGATAGATGACTGGTGCGCTTTCGGCATGCTGTGCATGAACGGTTATCTGCTTTTGATGCGCTTCCATGACGGGCTTCTCTCGGCGTTGTGATATCGACGGCCCCCATTGTCGCACGCCGGCTCATGCAGGTTGGGCTAGACCAAAGACAATCTCGTGCATACCCTGCGGACGCATATGGAAAACGCCACCGCCGGAGGGGAGCTCGGCGGTGGCGTTGTTAAACGGTGCTGGGACTCGGGGCCTTCGCGGGAGCTGCCATGTGCGCAGAGGCGTCTAAGAGCGCTTGCGGCTCGCCATGGTGCCTGCGGAGATAGCGGCTGTTCCCGCAAGGACGGTTGCCACGATGGCCGCACCCGAGGTGTCGCCGGTTGCCGCGAGCACGCCGGTAGTCTTGGCTTTCGTGATTGAAGCCGCAACGGCCTTGGTCGGCTTTGAGCACTCAGGCTTGGGGTTCTGCTTGGACTCCGCGGGCTTGCTTTCTGCGGGCTTGGTCTCGTCGGGCTTGGGGTCTTCCGGCTTGGCTACCTCGGGAGGTGCGATGACCATGCTCTTGGCGACAGCTTCGTTATAGGGGGAGTCGATCACAGCGTCGCCCGTGCCGATGGCTTGGCCTGCCTCGTAGATGCCGTCACGGAGCTTGCGATAGTCAATGACCTTGCCGCCTTCGGGCGTCTGGATGGCGGCGTTCTCAATCTTGATGGTGCCGATTGTCTTGCCGTCAGCGCTCATGGCACGGGCAAAGATTGCCGCTGTATCTCCTTCGGCCGTTACCTTGCTGCGGATGATCGAGATGACTGCGGGTGTGACGCCCTCGCTGGTCTGGGCGATGATGCCGATGTTCTCGCCTTGGGGCTCGGGGCTCGTCTCACCATCTTGGTTTTCGCTGTAGGGGATGGGGCCGTCGCCGTTCTCGACATAGCGGGCTATGGCCTTGACAACGGAGTCGCTGATGTAGATGTGGCCACCCTCCTCGTTGGGTCGATCGTTTCTGGTGGAGAATGCAGCCGAAACCTCGCCTTCCGCAAACGCGTCCACGGTGGAGCCGTTCTTGACGACGATATCGTCTTGGTAGGTGAAGAGGGCAATGGCGTCACCGTATCTGCCTTTACTTGCGCGGACTGTCACGTTTGCATGATCGAGTGTGATGCCCTTGTGGGCATAGACGCCATATTCAACACCGTTTGCGTTGAGGGAGGCGTTTGTGGCTGCGAGGCTGCCCTTGGCCTCGACGGCGGCGTCTTTCTCGGAGCTCGCCTTGACCTGGCTGCCGTCCGAGATATTGATGTTGCCGCCGCTCCAAATGGCCTCACCATCGGCTGAGCTTGCCTCGACTGTGCCGCCACCCTTGATGGTGAGGTTCTTGTCGGTTCCGATACCCTTGTCCTTGGTAGCCCTGGCGGTGACGGCCCCGCTGTCGTCAATCGTGATATTGCCGTTTGCCCTGATGCCATCCGATACGCCCGTGGCGTTGACGTTGCCCGAACCTTTGATAGCGAGATCGCCCTCGGCGTCGATGGCATCAAACCCAGCGCTCGTGGCGTTGACGGATCCGGCTCCGTCGATGTTGATATTACCCGTGGAGAGGATAGCGTCCTCAGTAGATGTCACGCTGAGCGTGCTGCCCGCGTCGCCTTGGATATTGAGCTCGGCGTTCTCATTCTTGCCATGAGAAGCCTTGATGCCTTCGATCCAGTCGGCAGTGACGATGTTGTTTCCCGAGTAATTCACGTTGAGCTTGCCTGCGGCCTGGATCTCGCCGCCGTTATAGTTGTTGAGCTTCAAGTCGTCGGCGCCGTCCCACGACCAGGTACCGGCCTCGTCGCTCGCCGCGGTGTTGTACTTGTTGCCGCCGACCTTGACCCATTCCGCTGCGAGCGAGACGCTCGGCATGAGCAGCGAGCTCACCGTGAGCGCGCACACGGCGCCTACGACGATGCGGCGCGTCACGCGGCGCCAGCTGCCGTGCGCGAGTCCTATGCGACGGCGAACGTCGGGTTCGGCAACATGGGTTCCGGCGGTAGTGTCATTGCGTTTGGGGGTCGTGAACAAGGCTGCCATGGTTGCTCCCGTTCTCATAGGGCCTATACGGCTAGGTTCAGCGTATCTGCTGGATGTTGCCGGCGGTAGTGCCGTTTGGAGGGCAAAATGGCCAAAATGGGGGAGAAATAGGCCGCACGCCGGCGCAGGGACCGACGCTAAAAGAAAAGCGCGGGGCCGCATGGCGACTCCGCGCTTTATTGTTCAGCTTTTGCAGCCTTGCCCTTACGCTACGAAGAAGTAGACGGGGAAGGCAAGGGCTGCGATCCACCCGTCCTGTGCGAAAAAGTGTTTACGAACGTTTGCGACTCGCCAGGGCGCCTGCGGCGATGGCGGCTGTTCCCGCAAGGGCGGCTGCCACGATGGCTGCGTTCGAGGTGTCGCCGGTTGCCGCGAGCTTGCCGACGGTCTTGGCTCCCTTGGCTGCAACTGCAACGGTCTTGGTTGTCTTCGTGCCCTCGGACTTGGAACCCTCGGGCTTGGTCTTGCCGTGCTTTTCCTCGGGCTTGGTCTCCTCGGGAGGCACGATGACCGTGCTCTTGGCGACAGCGGCGTCATAGGGGGAGTCAATCGTGGCATCGCCCGTGCCAATGGTCTGCCCCGCCTCGTAGACGATGCCGTCGCTGAGCTCTTCCTTGTTGCGATAGTCAATGACTTTGCCGCCTGCAGGCGTCTGGATGATGGCGTCCTTGATTTCGATGGTGCCGATCGCCTTGCCGTCCGCGCTCATGGCAAGGGCGAAGATAGCCGCCGTGTCTCCCTCGGCCGTGACCTTGCTGCGGACGATCGAGATGGTCGCGGGCGTGATGCCCTTCTCGGTCTGCGCGAAGATGCCGATGTTCAGGCCCTCGGACTCAGGGATGATTTCGTCGTTTTGGTCTCCACTGTAGTGGTCGGGGCCGTCGCCGCCGGTCTCGGCATAGCGGGCTATGGCCTTGACAACGGAGTCGCTGATGTAGATATGGCCACCCGCTTCGTCGGAGTAGAAATTACTGGTGGAGATTGCAACCGAGAACCTGCCTTCTGCGAGCGCATCCACAGTCGAGCCGTTCTTGATGACGATGTTGTCCTCATCGGTGAAGAGTGCGCTGGCTTCCCCGCCATCTGAGCTTGCGCGGACCGTCACGGTCGCGCCATCGAGCGTGATGCCCTTGTAGACATAGATGCCATACCCAACGCCACTTGCGTTGAGGGAAGCGTTCGTGACCGTGAGGCTGTTTTTACCGTCGATGGCGGCGTCTTCCTCGGAGCTTGCCTTGACCTGGCTGCCACCCGAGATCTCGATACTGCCGTCGGCCCAAATCGCATTGTCCTCGATAGAGCTTGCCTCTACCTTGCCGCCGCCCTTTATGATGAGGTTCTCGTTAGCATCGATACCCTGATCCTCGGTGGCCTTGGCGGTGACGGTTCCGCTGTTGTCGATCGTGATGTTGCCGTCGGCCCTGATGCCATCCGAATCGCCCGTGGCGTTAACGTTTCCCGAGCTCTTGATGGTGACATCGCCCCCGGCATCGATGGCATCGTGCTCGGTGCTCGTGGCGTTGACAGTGCCAGCGCCGTCGATGTTGATGTTGCCGACGGAAGTGATGGCGTCACGAGAAGATGTCACGTTGAGCGTGCTAGACGCGTCGCCCTGAATATTAAGCTCGGCGTTCTCGTTCGCGCCATCCTTAACCTTGATGCCGCGGCCGTCGTCGTTAGTGACGGTGTTGTTGCCCTCGTAGCTCACGTTGAGCTTGCCCGCTGCCTCGATCGCGCCGCCGTTATAGCCGTTGAGCTTCATGTCGTCGGCGCCGTCCCAGGCCCAGGTGCCGGCCTCGTCGCCTGCTGCAGTGTTGTACTGAGTGCCGCCGACGTTGACCCACTCGGCCGCGAGTGAGACGCTCGGCATGAGCAGCGAGCTTGCCGTGAGCGCGCATACGGCGCCCACGACGATGCGGTGTGTCACGCGGCGCCAGCTGCCGTGTGCGAGCAGCGTGCGACGGCGTGCGTCGGGCTCGATAAAATGGGCTCCAGAGGTTTTGTCATTGCGCTTGGGGGTCGTGAACAGGGCGGCCATGGTTGCTCCCATCCTCATAGGGCCTATGCGATTACGCCCAGCATATCTGCAGGATGTAGCCGGCGGTAGTGCCGTTTGGAGGGCAAAATGTCCAAAACTTGGGAAGCAATACATCGCGCGTCCGTGCGTTGCCTGGCTTTAAAAGAAAAGCGCGGAGCCGCTCGATGCGACTCCGCGCTTTTGTGTTCTGCTTTGGCAGACTGTGCCGTTACGCCACGAAGAAGTAGACGAGGAAGGCAAGGGCTGCAATCCACATGAGCGGCTTGATCTTGGAGGCCTCGCCCTTAAAGAGCGCGACGATCACGTAGGCGATAAAGCCCAGGCCAATGCCGGCAGAGATGGAGTAGGTGAAGGGTACGCCGGCGACAATCATGAACGCCGGGAAACCCTGCGACACGTCGGACCAGTCGATCTCGGAGGCCTCGCTCATCATGAGGTAGCCAACGTAGACCAGAGCACCGCAGGTGGCGGCGCTGGAAACGATGGTGACGATGGGGGAGAAGAACGCGGCGAGAATGAACAGCACGCCGGTGGTGACGGAGGTGAGGCCCGTGCGGCCACCGTCGGCGGCGCCGGAAGTGGACTCGACGAAGGTGGTGATGGAGGAGACGCCCATGAAACCGCCCACAGCAGCGGCGGCGGAGTCGACGATCAGGATCTCCTTGATATTCTCGACGTTGCCGTCGTCGGTGAGGAACTCGCCCTGCTTGGCCACGGCCATCGCGGTGCCCATGGTGTCGAAGAAGTCACTCATGAGCAGCGAGAACGAGATGACGAGGAGCGTGGGGTCGGTAAGGACCTTGACGATGGCGGGCACGCCGCCGGCGTCGGCGATGGGGCCGCCGATGCTCGAGAAGTCGAGCGGGGCGATGATGCCGGTCGGAGCCTGGGTCACACCCAGGGGGATACCGGCGATAACGGCGACGATGATGCCGATGAGCAGCGAGCCGGGGACGTTGCGGCAGGCGAGGGCGACCGTCACCAGGATGGAGATGATGCCGACGATGAAGGTGGGGGAGGTGATGTCGCCCAGACCGACGAGTGTACCGGCGCCAGCGGTGATAATGCCGGCATCGCACAGGCCAATCATGGCGATGAACAGGCCCAGACCCACCGAGATGGCGTGACGCAGGACAACCGGGATGGCGTCCATGATGGCCTCGCGCAGGCCACAAAGCACGAGCAGCAAGATGACGACGCCCTCAAGGAAGATGACGCTCATGGCCACGTGCCAGTCACCGCCGCAGACGGTGGTGGTGATTCCAGCGATCATCGCGTTGACGCCTAAGCCCGACGCGCATGCGAGCGGACGGTTGGCGAAGATGCCCATGCAGATGGTCATGATGCCAGCGCCCAGGCAAGTGGCGCAGGCGAGCGCTCCCGCATCGATGCCGGCGCCCGAGAGCACTGCGGGGTTGACGGCGATGATGTAGGCCATCGCCAGGAATGTTGTCAGTCCAGCGCGAAGTTCGGTCCCGATTGTGGACTTGCGCTCACTGACGTGAAAAAGTTCGTCCATGCATACCCTTTCCTTGTTCGGCCCCGAGTTTAGGCCGATTGACACGAACCCACCCACTATATCGCCTTTGTGAAGTTGGTGTTCCTCACATGTTGATGTTCGGCGGTTTGTAACGGACGGGCGGTATCTTTCGCATGAAATTGTGTAGGTACCGTATACTTAAGCGGTTACAACGACCCCTATGGAGGAACGTATGATTAAAGAGCTTTGCCACGACGAGGCTATCCTGTCCCAGCGTTGCGAGGTTGCGACCGTCGAGGACGAGTCGGTTGCTCAGGACCTGATCGATACCATCAAGTCGCTCGACGATGCCGGCTGCCTTGCCGCTAACCAGATTGGCGTTACCAAGAAGGTTTGCGTCTACCTGGACGACGCCGGCGAGCCCCACGTGCTCTACAACCCCCGTCTGGTGTTTGGCCTGGGTGCCAGCAAGATGGAGGAGAGCTGCCTGACGCACGAGGAGGTCACCAAGTCCACGCGCTATATCAAGTGCAAGGTTGCCTTTGACCAGATCGTCGACGGCAAGATGAAGGAGTGCCGCCGCGATTACGCAGGCTTTGAGGCGCAAATGATCCAGCACATGATTGATCACTGTCTTGGAAAGTTGGTCTAAGGGGACCAAAGCACCGCACCTCGTCGTTTTTAGTCCGGGTATGACATTGTTGTCATGTCCGGACTTTTTTGTTTAGCGCTCCTTTGTTTGGTGACAATGACCTTAGTAAGAACATTGAGCTAGGAGGCGCTATGTGCACGAGCATTCGATTTACCGATAATTCCGGCCACATGTATCTGGGCCGCAACCTCGACTGGAGCTTTGGATACGGCGAGCAGGTTCGCGTGGTGCCCCGCGGGTTCCACATCCCGTACTCGTTTATCGACGATGCGACGGCGGCGCATGCGGTAATCGGTATGTGTATCGATTACAAGAACTATCCCATGTTTTTCGATTGCGGCAACGATGCGGGCCTGGCTGTGGCGGGGCTCAACTTTCCCGGCTATGCCGAGTATGCCGAGGGGCCGGTTGATGGCAAGACCAATATCGCGGCCTACGAGTTTCCCCTGTGGGTGGCGGCGACGTTCTCGACGGTCGACGAGGCCGAGGCTGCACTGCGCGATACGGTGATTGTCGCCAAATCTGCCGGCGAGGGCCTGGGCGTGTCGCTGCTCCATTGGATTATCGGCGACAGCCAGCGCAGTATCGTGGTCGAGATGATGGCCGACGGCCTGCATGTATACGACGACCCGGTCGATACCCTTGCCAACCAGCCGACTTTCCCGTGGCATATGGAAAACCTGCGCACCTATATCACCGCCACCAGCGATTTTCCGCAGACGGCGACATGGCGCGCCGCCGAGCTCAAGCCCTATGGCGCTGGTGCCGGCATGCGCGGTATTCCGGGCGACTGCTATTCGCCGAGCCGTTTTGTAAAGGCGGCCTACCTCAATGCCAATTACCCGCAAAAGGGCAGCGAGGCCGAAAACGTCGTCCGCATGTTCCGCTCGCTCGAGGGCGTGGCGATGATCGAGGGAGCGTCCAAGATGGGCGACGGCAAGTTCGAGAAGACCATCTACACCGGATGCTTTAGCGCGCGTACGGGCAATTATTACTACGCGACCTACGATGACCCATCGATTCGCTACGTGAGCCTGATGGATGCCGAGGGCGCGAGCCCCGATAGGCTCGTGGTTCCCGAGCCGCGTCGTTCGTAGCCCATAGCTTTACTGCAATGCAAAATGGCCCTGCATCTCCCGTGAGGTGCAGGGCCACTGCGACCTGGGCTTTATCCCGCATGCGCCCCGAGAAAATGTCCCTTAAGCGCGCGCTGCCTGGGCGATACCAGCCTTGGTGCTTGCGCGTTTGCCGGCGAGTTCGCAAAAGACCGCGCCGCCGATGATGAGCGCGGCGCCCATCAGGCGGACCGGCGTTATGCCTTCGCTCAAAAGGATGGCGGAGAACACAACGGCCGAAAGCGGCTCGAGGTAGCCGACAACCGCGACGGTCTGCACGGGCAGCCTGGCGACGGCGCTAAAGTAAAGCAGGCAGCCGACGCCGGTGTTGACGACGCCGAGCATAGCGACGGCACGCCAATCGATGCTTGCGGCGATACCGGGGGAAAAGAACGAGGGGGCGCCTTGGGTGACGAGCGTGAGGACCAGCGCGGTCACAAAGGCGGCGCTCACCTGGAGTGCAGAGTTCTCGAGGCCTTCGATGTGTGGCGCGCCTTTGCTGGCGATGACCATCAACGCGTAGCAGAAGGCCGAGGCAATGCCACAGACGATGCCCGCAATGGGCATGTTGCCGCCGAGATCCTGCGCTGCAACGAGAAAAGCGCCGCAGGCGACGGCGATAAAGCCGGCGATTTTGCCCCCGGTCAGTTTTTCGCCAAAGATA
>OODE01002016.1_pt1 | contig 11562 bp, 8 predicted proteins | sample 1671771 | NCBI WGS metagenome assembly OODE01 (sample SAMN06348191, study PRJEB24527) | human gut metagenome | biome: human gut; feature: ankylosing spondylitis patient; material: feces | host: Homo sapiens | place: China | collected 2015-10 | reverse complement strand
ACGCCGCCGCCCGCCATCGAGCAGAGTTTTACACCTAATTGGGGATAAAACAGCTGATGGCAGGAGGCGGTGTCGTTCTGATCGGCACCCAGCTGGTACCGTTACTGTCCGGATTGTTCAGCTGAGAGAAGCAGGAGGGAGATGACTCATGGATCGGATATTTGAAGCGATTGAAGAATGGATGAGGAATCTTCTGACAGGCATGGTAAGTTCCAACCTGACAACAATGTATACCGATGTCAATGAAAAGACCGGTCAGATTGCTGCTCAGGTTGGGCAGACACCACAGGGCTGGAATGGCAGCATTTACAGCATGATACAGAATCTTTCCGAGTCGGTCATTGTACCGATTGCCGGTATGATTATCACATTTGTACTTTGTTATGAGCTGATCTCCATGTTGACGGAAAAGAACAACATGCACGACATCGACACCTGGATGTTCTTTAAATACTTTTTCAAGATGTGGGTGGCAGTCTGGATCGTCAGCCATACCTTTACGATCACGATGGCGGTATTTGATGTCGGGCAGTCCGTAGTCAGCCGGGCAGCTGGGGTTATCAGTTCTGATACAGCGATCAATATAGATACGATGATCTCCAAGATGGAGACGGCGATGGAATCTATGGAGATCGGTGAACTTGTCATACTGGCACTGGAAACGATGCTTGTAAGCCTGTGTATGAAGATTATCTCAGTCTTTATTACAGTGATTTTGTATGGACGTATGATTGAGATTTATCTCTATTCGTCCGTTGGAGCGATCCCGTTCGCAACCATGTCCAACCGGGAATGGGGGCAGATCGGGAACAACTATCTTCGTGGATTGTTTGCACTGGCATTCCAGGGATTTTTTATGATGGTCTGCGTGGGAATCTATGCGGTCCTGGTCGCAAACATCCAGATGTCAGATAACATACATTCTGCATTGTTCGGCGTGATGGCATACACGGTGATCCTGTGTTTCAGTCTGATGAAAACAGGAAACTTCGCCCGCAGTATCTTTAACGCCCATTAAGAAAGGAGGAACTGGCAATGGCATTTGTATCTGTGCCTAAAGACTTAACCAAGGTCAAGAATAAGATCATTTTCAATCTGACGAAACGGCAGCTGATCTGCTTTGGGATTGCGGCGGCGGTAGGGCTTCCGTTTTATTTCTTAAGCAGGGGAATTATTGGTTCCAGTAACGCAGCGACCGGGATGTGCCTTCTGATGCTTCCGGCATTTTTGTTTGCCATGTATGAGAAGGATGGACTCCCGTTAGAAAAGGTCTTAAAAAATATGATCACCGTAAAATTTATCCGTCTTCCGGTACGCAAGTACCAGATGGAAAATATGTACGAGAAAAAGTATACCGTGGTCAAAAAGAAGAAAGGGGGAACGAAGGGTGTTAAAAAGAAAAAACGATAGACAGCCGCCACAGAGCTTAGACGAATTATATCCGGATGATTACTGGCTGGATGAGGAGGATGGAGAAGAAGAACTTCCAGACCCCGCAATGAAAAGAAAACCAGTAAGCGGCAGACTGCATGATGAGCCTATGGTGACAGGGTATGAAGCACTGGAACGGCAAAGAGGTGTCCGCAGACCGAACCGGAAACTGACACGCAGGGAAAAGAAAGCCCTCAAAAGGGCACAGAAATATGAAGAAAAACTGCATAAGGAACATGAAAAAGCGGATAAGAAAAATGCAAAAAGGGAAGCAAAGCTGGCAGCCAGAGCAGAAAAGCAGGCAGTGCGTGACGCAAAGAAAAACGCAAAAAAGAAAAAGAGCAGATCTGTCGCAGCACCGTCGGGGCAGCGTCCGGCAGGAAAAGTGGTTTCCGGAACGAAAGGCAGTGGGACAGGAAAGAAAACACCGGATAGTGCCAGAGATAAGAGGATCACTGCACAGCAGTCGATTCCATACCATGAGATGGGAAGGGACGGTATCTGCCGGGTGCAGGACAAGTTTTATTCCAAGACGATCCGTTTTTATGACATCAACTATCAGCTGGCACAGAATGAAGATAAGAACGCCATCTTTGAAAACTGGTGTGATTTCCTGAATTACTTTGACAGCACAATTCATTTTCAGCTGTCTTTTATCAACCAGCACAGCAACATGGCAGAGTATGAGAAGATCATCCATATCAATCCGCAGGAGGATGAATTTGATGACCTACGTATGGAGTTTGCCCAGATGCTCAATAACCAGCTGGCAAAAGGAAATAACGGGCTGATGCGTACCAAATATATCACATTTGGGATTGAAGCGGAGAATATCCGGGAAGCACGGCCAAAACTGGAACGTATCGAGTCGGATATTCTGAATAACTTTAAGATCCTTGGGGTATCTGCCTATCCGCTGAACGGAGAGGAACGGTTACAGATCATGTATGAAACCTTTAACCAGGACAGCAAAGTTCCGTTCCATTTCTCTTATGACGATGTACTTCGGACAGGGCTTAGTACCAAGGATTATGTCGCACCGACCAGTTTTGTATTTAAGAATGGAAAAGATTTTGAGATGGGCGGCACGATGGGAGCTGTTTCCTATTTACAGATCCTTGCACCGGAACTTACCGACAAGATGCTGGCAGAGTTTTTGGAGATGGACAGCAACCTGATGGTGAATTTCCATATCCAGTCCATCGACCAGATGAAGGCAATCAAGCTGGTAAAAAGCAAGGTGACGGATATTAACCGTATGAAGATCGAGGAACAGAAAAAAGCAGTCCGGGCAGGCTATGACATGGACATTATCCCTTCGGACTTAAATACATACGGTGGGGAAGCAAAAAGGCTTCTGGAAGATCTACAGTCCAGAAATGAGCGAATGTTCCTTGTAACAGCATTGTTCTTAAATACTGCACCGACCAAACAGGAACTGGAAAATGTGGTGTTCCAGACTGCCGGTATCGCACAGAAATATAACTGTGCATTGAAACGGCTGGATTACCAGCAGGAGCCGGGACTGATGAGCTGCCTGCCGCTTGCGGTGAATTTTGTACCGATCAAACGGGCACTGACAACGACATCCACGGCAATTTTTGTCCCGTTTACCACACAGGAATTATTTATGGCTGGGGAATCTATTTATTATGGATTAAATGCCCTGTCCAATAACCTTATCATGGCAGACAGGAAGAAACTGAAGAACCCGAACGGACTGATTCTTGGTACACCGGGTTCCGGTAAGTCGTTTGCGGCAAAACGAGAGATTGCAAATGCATTTATCGTGACGAAAGATGACATTATCGTCTGTGACCCGGAGGGGGAGTATTATCCGTTAGTCCGGGCATTTCATGGACAGGTGATCCGTATTTCCCCGACCAGCCACGATTATATCAATCCGATGGATATTAACCTGGATTACGCTGACGATGATGACCCGCTTTCCTTAAAATCGGACTTCATCCTGTCTCTTTGTGAGCTGGTAGTAGGCGGAAAGAACGGACTGGAGCCGGTTGAAAAGACCGTCATTGACCGATGCGTAAGGCTGGTCTATCAGGATTTCCTTTCTGACCCGGTACCGGAAAAAATGCCGATTTTAGAGGATTTATATAATCTTCTCCGTAATCAGAAAGAGCAGGAAGCACAGCGTCTGGCAACGGCACTGGAGATTTACGTCAATGGTTCCTTAAAAGTGTTTAACCATAGAACCAACGTGGAACTGAGTAACCGTATCGTATGTTTTGACATTAAGGATCTGGGAAAACAGCTGAAAAAACTGGGTATGCTGATCGTGCAGGACCAGGTGTGGAACAGGGTAACGGTCAACCGTTCTGCGAATAAGAGTACCAGATATTACATTGATGAGTTCCATCTGCTCTTAAAAGAGGAGCAGACGGCAGCATACAGTGTGGAGATCTGGAAGCGTTTCCGTAAATGGGGTGGTATCCCTACGGGTATCACACAGAACGTAAAAGACCTGTTAGCCAGCCGGGAGATTGAGAACATCTTTGAAAACTCTGACTTTATCCTGATGCTCAACCAGGCATCCGGTGACAGACAGATCCTTGCAAAGCAGCTCAACATTTCCCCACACCAGCTTTCTTATGTAACGAACAGCGGGGAAGGTGAGGGACTGGTCTTTTATGGCAGTACCATTATCCCATTCAAGGATAAGTTTGATAATTCTCTGATGCTGTATGCCCTGATGACTTCTAAGCCGGATGAGGTGGAAAAGCGTAAGAAACTTGGTATCGGAGAACGGGATGATTAAAGAAATAACAGAAACAAAATAAAACAGAGTAGAGGATGAGCCGGGGGAACACTTCCGGCAATTTTTCTGCCCGGAAATCATGGAGGATTACAAGATGGAAGATTACAGAAACATGGAGAGATGCAGTGGTGAACCTTGCTGCATATTTGCAGAAAGAATCTGTGCAGACAATGAAAAGGAGATTTTGAAAGTGGAAAAGGACACAAAGGAAAAAGTAACGGCTGATGAGATGATGGATGATCTTATTTATCTGGCGGAACTGATTGACTTCATGGGAATTACATCTTGTCTGGCTGTAAGGGGAACTTTAAGTGAGCGAATGACAGACAAGCTGACGGATTCCATTGCAGGAATGGCAGATGAAGTGTTGGAGAAATGGGAGGACTATCAGGATAAGACAGAATAACCGGGACAAAGCAGTAAAGGGGATGGTCAAAGTTGCAGGAGCATGAGTATAAGGCGAGAGATAAAACCGTCCAGAAGATGAGCCGGGATGGTCTGCGGGAAGAAAACCTCCGGAACAAGGAAGAAAAAAGGATCACCGGACGGGATACGGATACCGAGATTTCCCGCAGTGAGAAGAAAGAGGAACTGGATTTTAGTAAACGCAGACATGAACGGCTTAAAGAAGAACGGGAGATGGAGCAGCCGGAGCAGAGTTCCAGAAAACCCAGATATAGCAGGGAACATGTATCCGACCAGGATATAAACTCAGATATGGATGAAGAGGTAGAAATAGAGGGAGATATTTCCGTTGAAAATGGAGAAAATCCCAAATCTGCCTTTCGCACAGAGAGTATCCGTGGACAGCCAAGAGGGGAACGGGCATATCTGGAGACAGTTGCAGACAGCCGGGATCTTCGGAAGAAAAAGATGGTCAGGGATTATGCTGCAAAGGAAAGAAGGAAGGAAAAGGAGACTTCCAGAGAAGAAAAAGCAGCCAAAAGAGAATCTGCCCGTTACCGGGAAACTTCCGAAATGATGGAAGATTCCCTGGATAAGTTCCACGAGGAGATCAAAGGCAAGTCCAAAAGGGAACGGGTGCTGAAGGAACAGCGGAAAAAAGTTTCCCGTCTGTCTTTTGGTGATGAGGGTGACGGCATGGTACATGGTGCCGGGATCGGTATCCGGAATCCGGCATCGGCAGTCAAAGATGCGGCAGTCACAGCAGCACACTGGAAAACGCACGAAGAAGAGGATGAAAATGCGGCAGTGGAAGGGGCACACCGGGCAGAGCTTGTCGGGGAAAGCCTTGCAAGGAAATCCATCTACATGCGGGAACGGCTGAAAGGGCGAAGGGAAGAATCCCGGAGATTAAAAGAAAGCGTCCTGGATGAAGCAGAAAGGAGCAGGCTGATATTTGAGACTGCCTATGGAAATGAAGCGAAGGACGCAGTGAAAAGAGAAGCAGAGAAGAAAAAGAAATCTGCCCTGCAGAAACTCTTTCAGAAGAAGCGTTACCAGAAGCAGTATCAGGCAGCCAGACAGAGTAAAAAAGTAAAGGATGCAGCGATCACTTCCGCACAGAAGTTTACGGAAAAAGCGAAAGATGCCGTCAAGATGGTGGCGGCACAGAACCGGGGGATTTTTGCCACGGTAGCTGTCTTTGCTCTGATCTTTGTGCTGATCGCAGCCAGTTTTACCAGCTGTACGGCATCTTTGCAGGGAGCTTCTTCAGCAATCATCTCTACCAGCTATTCCAGTACGGATGAAGATATTTATGCCGCTGAAAATGCGTACCGTGCCTTGGAAGAAGCACTGAATACACAGATCAATCAGATGGAATCCACCCATCCGGATTATGACGAATACCGGTACCAGATTGATGAGATCGGTCATAACCCATATCAGTTGATCTCTTATCTTACGGTAAAATACGGCGGCTTCACTTACGATGAAGTGGCAGAGGAGATTAAGGAGATCTTCCGACAGCAGTATGGGATCACCACAGACTCTACCAGAGAAACAGTTACAGAAACCAAGACTGTCCGGGTAGGGGAGTCCTTGGGACTGGTTGTGACAAGTGGGTACTGTAACTGCCCGATCTGCTGTGGCCAGTGGAGTGGCAGACCGACAGCCAGTGGGGCAATGCCGACAGCAAACCATACGATTGCCGTGGATGCGGCGAATCCATTTGTGCCGATCGGGACCCATGTAGTCATGAACGGTGTGGAATATGTAGTAGAAGATACCGGAGCGTTCGCAAGATATGGGGTACAGTTCGATGTTTACTATGACAATCATGCGGTGGCATCCGCACATGGACACCAGACATGGGAAGCCTACATAGCAGACAGCAATGGAAACCAGGAAGTGCAGGTCACGACTACAAAAGAGGTGAACCGTCTGGATGTGACGATGACAAACCACAGCCTGGATGCCGTGTTAAGGAGCCGTATGACAGAGGAAGAACAGGAACGCTACGATGCGTATAACAAATATTACGGCAACCGTGATTATCTGTTTGATCTAAACAGCATACCCACCGGAAGCAGTGGATTTGGTTATGACATACCGGCAGATGCTTTATCTGATCCACAGTTTGCAAAAATGATACAGGAAGCAGAAAAATATCTGGGTGTTCCATATGTATGGGGCGGTTATTCCCCAAGTGGTTTTGACTGTTCCGGTTTTGTGAGCTGGGTTATCAATAACTGTGGAAATGGATGGAATGTCGGAAGATGTACTGCAGATGAGCTGCGGTCACACTGTTCGCAGGTATCTCCATCGGAGGCAAAACCGGGAGATCTGATCTTCTTCCAAGGAACCTATGACACACCGGGAGCAAGCCATGTGGGAATCTATGTCGGCAATAACATGATGATCCACTGTGGCAAGCCTGTCCAGTATACCAGCATTGCAAGTGCTTACTGGCAGGAACATTTTATGGCGTTTGGTCGTCTGCATTAAAGGAGGTGACAGGGCAGATGAACATGAAATTAAAAAAACTTCTGAATGATATTCAGAAAACGGAGGATAAGATTGCTGAATTACAGGAACACCTGAAGCGGCAGAATACATTGAGACAGCAGATGGAAGATATAGAGATCGTTAAGTCGTTCCGTTCCATGAAGCTGGACAGCCGCAGCCTGCTTGTCCTGCTTGACGGGATTCAGAAAGGAACCGTTACGATCCAGATGGATGAGGACGGTGGTATCACGGTGGAGGATGCAAAAGCTCCGCAGAAAAAGGAAAACAACGCAGAAGTTCACAGACCACCTGTTGGTCAGATGACAGAAAGAGAGGTTTTAGACGATGAGGAATAAAGTGGTAAAGAAACTGCTTATGATTGCCATGGCAGTCACCATGATCTCCGGGACATCCATTGCTACGGTTTATGCAAATGCAAACCCACCGGCAGAGGAGACAACGACACAGGTAGTAGAAGAAACGGCAACAGAATCAACAGAAGATACAGAGAAGAAAGAGGATACCGGAAGGGTCACCGGGGAAGGGGATAATTCTGCTTTTTCTACTCCGGGAAATGCCCAGCTGGTGGATGATAAGGAAAATGATGATACGAAACAGTTCCTTACCATCCAGACCAAGAAGGGAAATACATTTTACATGGTCATTGACCGTTCCAGCAATACAGAAAATGTATATATGATGTCCCTGGTCGATGAGAATGACCTGGCAGAATTTCTGGATGAGACAGAAAAGAGCAAAGAAACCGAAGAATCAACCGTAGTGATCCCGGAAACCACACCGGAAACTACCCCGGTAGCAGAGGAGGAAACCGAAGTGAAGAAAGAAGAAAAGACAGGAATGAATGTAAAAGGACTTGGAGCAATCGTACTTGCAGCGATTCTTGGAGTGGCAGGTATCGCCGTTTATAAAAAGCATGGACGTGGCAAAGAGGATGACTATGTAAGCGAACAGCTGGAGTTCTCTGACGGACCGTATGTAAATGAAGAAGAGGATGAGGAAGAAGAATAAACTTCCATCTCCAAAGAAGCAACCAAAATAAGGACAGGGGCAGCCAGAGCAGGTTGGCTGCCCTTTTTTTAGAAAGGACAAAAAAAGCGTATGTCAAAATTTTTAGTGATCGCAGAGAAACCAAGTGTGGCACAGAGTTATGCCAAAAATCTGTCAGCTTATAAAAAAGAGGACGGATATTTAGAAGGGGAGAGCTGTATTGTCAGCTGGTGCCTTGGGCATCTGTCAGAGTATGCACAGCCGGAGGAATATGACCCGAAATATGAGAAATGGCAGTTTGATAACCTTCCGATTCTCCCGCAGGTCTGGAAGTTGAAAGTTTCCAGAGATAAGAAGAAACAGTTTGATGTGTTAAAAAGCCTGATGAACCGGGCAGATGTGGACTATCTGGTAAATGGCTGTGATGCAGGAAGGGAAGGGGAACTGATCTTCCAGAGAGTGTATGACCTTGCCGGATGCAGGAAACCGGTGAAGCGTTTATGGATCAGTTCCATGGAAGATACGGCAATCCGGACAGGTTTTCAGACAATGAAAGGAGCAGAGGAATACCGGAATATCTGCATGGCTGCGGTATGCAGGGCACAGGCAGACTGGCTGATCGGAATGAACGGAACTAGGGCATATACGACCTGTTATTTTAAACGTCTGGTTGTGGGCAGGGTGCAGACGCCAACGCTTGCCATGCTTGCGGAACGTCAGGATAAGATTGAGCATTTTCAGAAAGAAGCCTTTTATAAAGTAGCACTGACAGACGGAAGGCTTACGGTAGTTTCTGAAAATATTGCAAATGAGGAAGCAGCCGATCTTCTTGCTTCCTTATGTATGGATTCGGAAGCAGTGATTACACAGGTAAAGAAGGAACAAAAGAAAGCGTTTCCTCCCAAACTTTATGATCTGACCAGTCTGCAAAGGGAAGCAAACCGTTACTTTGGCTATACGGCAAAGAAAACACTGGATATGCTACAGGAATTATATGAAGAAAAGCTGGTCACTTATCCAAGAACGGACAGCCAGTTCGTGACGGAGGATATGAGGGATACCGTAGAGGAACTGGTAGGGAAAATGCCAGTCTTACTTCCGTTCCTGGATTATGGACAGCTGGGACATAATATCACCAGAGTGATCAACAATGCAAAAGTATCCGACCATCATGCGATTCTTCCAACCAAAGAAGCCGTAGAAAAAGGAATCTCTGATCTTCCAGCGGACAAAAAGAACCTGATGATGCTGGTCTGCCAGCAGCTGGTGCAGGCAACCGGGGAAGAGTATCAGTATGAGCAGACGGATATTATGGTCAAATGTCAGGAACATGATTTTACCGCCAGAGGAAAAGTGCCGGTGCAGATGGGATTTAAAGAGGCGGGAAATGCTTTTAAGAACCAGTGCGTGAAAGCCAAGCCGGAAGAAGAAACGGAAAAAGAAACTTCCATTCCATATGGCTATGAAGAAGGAATGACGCTTTCTCCGGTAAAGGCAGAAAAGACAGTGCATTTTACTTCCCCGCCAAAACCATTCAATGAAGATACCCTCCTTGCTGCTATGGAAACCGCAGGGAATAAAGACTTTGATTCGGAGACAGAGAAGAAAGGATTGGGGACTCCGGCAACCAGGGCTGGCATCATTGAAAAACTGGTTTCTTCCGGCTATGCAGTCAGAAAAGGAAAGCAGATCTTGCCAAGCACAGAGGGCAGGGAACTGGTGAATGTCATGCCGGCTTATCTGAAATCTGCCGCAATGACTGCTGAATGGGAGAATCAGCTTTTAATGATGGAAAAAGGGCAGATCACAGATACACAGTTTATGGGAGAGATCACTTCCTTAGTCGGTAAGATTCTTTCTGTGTGCAGGGAGATACCGGAAGTGGAAAGGAGAAGGTTCCAGAAAGCAAGGGAAGTGATCGGTAAGTGTCCGGTCTGCGGCTCTGATGTCTACGAAGGAAAGCAAAATTTTTACTGCTCCAACAGGCAGTGTGATTTTGCCCTTTGGAAAGAAAACCGTTTCTTAGGAAGCATGGAGAAAACACTGGATAAAAAGATGGCAGTGGAGCTTCTTGATAAAGCCTGTACTCATGTAAAAGGGCTGTATTCCAGAAAAAAAGATATAAAGTTTGACGCAGATCTTTTACTGACACTGGAGGACGGAAAGCCAAGGTTCTATCTGGAATTTCCAAAGAAGAAAAAGAAATAAGACAAGGAGGTAGGCAGTATGTCGAAATTACAGGACATCCGGGAACTGGCACAGGAACATGCGACATTGGTGAGCAGTTCGCCAAGGGACTGGATGGGTTATATGGATACCGCAGCGAGACTATACCGGTATCCTTTTACAGACCAGTTACTGATCCACGCACAGCATCCACAGGCAACCGCCTGTGCGTCCCTGGAACTGTGGAATGAGAAGATGTTCCGCTGGGTAAACCGGGGAGCTAGGGGAATCGCCCTGCTTGACGAGAATGGTCATAATACCAGACTCCGGTATGTGTTTGATATTTCAGATACGCACATGGTGGCAGGCGGAAGAAGCCCTTACCTGTGGCAGATGCAGGAACATCAGCAGGAAGAGATCCTTAACCATTTAGCAGAAGCGTATGGTCTGGAAGAAAAAGATACAGGGACTTTATCGGATGCGTTGATGGCGGTTGCAAGGGAAATGGTCGCAGACAGTCTGGAAGAATATCTGGACGGCTTGGAATATGCAGCGGAAGGAACGTATCTGGAAGATCTGGATGAAGTTACGATCCGCAGTGATTTCCGCCAGCTTGCAACGGACAGTGTATATTACATGCTTTCCAGACGATGCGGGCTTGAACCGATGGAACTTCTGGAAGAAGAGGACTTCATGCATATCACAGATTATAACCGGCTGTCTGTACTGACCTTTCTTGGAAATGCAGCAAGCCAGATCAGTGAGAGTGTTCTGATTGACATTGGAAGGACGGTACATAAAATTTCTCTGGAAGAAGCCAGAAAAGAGGTTGAAATTTCCAGTGAAAGGAATTATAATAACTTCAACACGTTAATGCGTGAAAATAAAAATCAGGACGTAGAAAACAACAAAGAAGAAAATATCGAGAATGAAGGAGGAACCGACTATGGAACTGACATATCATCGCAAGGGGGATTACCTGTTTCCGAACCTGACCGTAGAGGAGGAAGAAGTGACGATAGGGAAATACGGGATGCTTCGGAGGAGATTCCTGAAGGAACACAAGAACAGCCTGTATCAGAGCCTGTTCCTGACAGGAAAGCTGAACAGCCATCTGGCAGAAATCGAGAAGGCAGCACAGGAGAGGATGGACAGCCAGATGGAGAAATTGCTGAAGAACCATCCGGCACCGGACAAGGAAGCAGACCCGATGGCCTGGACAGCACACATGAACGCACTGATGGCAACAGCGGAAGAGAGCATCTTGACGG
>OODE01002005.1_pt1 | contig 11631 bp, 7 predicted proteins | sample 1671771 | NCBI WGS metagenome assembly OODE01 (sample SAMN06348191, study PRJEB24527) | human gut metagenome | biome: human gut; feature: ankylosing spondylitis patient; material: feces | host: Homo sapiens | place: China | collected 2015-10 | reverse complement strand
AATTTTGCAATTAACTCGCCGTTTCAGGTTTAAACACAATTTCCTGTTTTTCTTCATCTTCCTCGACGACTGGCGCAGTGCTGTGAATTTCAGCAACGCGTTTGCGCACACCAAACCAGCCTATAACCAGCAGAATACCGATAATCGGCAGCGCCGCGATAGTATAAGTCCCGTTCGGGTAATCGAACGCCATCAGCACCAGAACACTCAGTAAAAACAGTAATGTCAGCCAGGAAGTGAAGGGCGCGCCAGGCAGTTTAAAACTGACATCCGCTGCTTTGCCTTCTTTAATCGCTTTACGCAGGCGCATCTGGCACACGATGATAAACGCCCATGAAGCGATGATTCCCAGCGACGCGAAGTTCAACACAATCTCAAATACGCGCGACGGCACCAGATAGTTGAGGAATACGCCGACGACATACACAACCAGTGTCGCCAGAATCCCGGCATACGGCACATGCTGACGACTCATTTTCGCCATAAAACTCGGTGCGGAACCGCCCATCGCCATTGAGCGCAGAATGCGTCCGGTGCAGTACAGACCTGAATTCAGGCTGGAGAGGGCAGCGGTCAGCACCACAATGTTCATAATGCTGCCGATATATGGCACACCCAGTTTAGAGAAAAACGTCACGAACGGACTTTGCCCCGCCTGATACGCGCTCCACGGCAATAACATAACCAGCAACACCACGGAGCCGACGTAAAACAGGCCAATACGCCAAATCACACTGTTAATGGCTTTAGGCACCATGGTCTGCGGATCTTTACATTCTCCGGCAGCTGTCCCCACCATTTCAATGGAGGCAAAAGCAAACACTACGCCCTGAATCAACACCAGCGCAGGCAGCAAACCGTGGGGGAAGAAGCCGCCATTATCGGTGATTAAATGAAAGCCAGTGGTGTTGCCATCCAGCGGCTGACCACTACCGAGGAACACTGTACCCACGACCAAAAAGGTCACAATGGCGAGCACTTTAATAAGCGCAAACCAGAACTCCATCTCCGCAAACCATTTCACACCGATCATATTCATGGTGCCAACGATGGTAAGTGCAGCGAGCGCAAAGACCCACTGCGGCACGCCGCCAAACGCACCCCAGTAATGCATATACAGAGCGACGGCGGTAATATCAACAATCCCCGTCATCGCCCAGTTGATGAAGTACATCCAGCCAGCAACATAAGCGGCTTTCTCACCCAAAAACTCACGGGCATAAGAGACAAAACTGCCACTGGAAGGGCGGTGTAGCACCAGCTCACCCAATGCACGCAGAATAAAAAACGAAAACAAGCCACAAATTAAATAAACCAGTGCCAGTGCTGGACCCGCCATTTGCAGTCGGGCTCCTGCACCTAAAAACAAGCCGGTGCCAATCGCGCCGCCAATGGCGATCATCTGTACCTGGCGATTGCCCATCGCTTTGTGATACCCCTCTTCGTGGGCATTAAGCCAGCGGCGTTTCGCGGCGTGTTGATCTGAAGTGTCGGTGTCGTGTTTACTCATTGCTCTCCCTGATTGCTTTAATGAAAAAGTCATATAAGTTGCCATGAACAATGTTTATTCATCCTGGCGATGATAGTTATCACCATTATTCTTTATGGGTATAAAACTATCGGCGCAGCATCCTACCCGTTATCGATAAACGATGCAAAACATCCCCTTACAATCCTGAAGGGGAATAATACAACTGACGAAAAAATGACAAATCCTTTTGCTGGTTAACCTGTGTACTGTCCTACACTTAATCTTTAAAAGATTGTGAGGGGCATATGATTAAGGTGTATGGCGTACCCGGATGGGGCTCTACAATCAGTGAGCTGATGCTAACACTGGCTGATATTCCTTATCAGTTCTTTGATGTCAGTGGTTTTGACCACGAGGGAACTTCACGCGAGTTATTGAAAACCCTGAACCCGTTGTGTCAGATTCCGACACTGGCGCTGGAAAATGACGAGATTATGACGGAGACAGCGGCGATTGCATTGATGGTTCTCGATCGTCGCCCGGACCTTGCGCCACCGGTTGGGCGCGCCGAACGTCAGCAGTTTCAACGGCTATTGGTCTGGCTGGTTGCTAATGTCTATCCAACATTCACTTTCGCCGATTACCCTGAGCGTTGGGCTCCTGACGCACCTGAACAGTTAAAGAAGAATGTTATTGAATATCGAAAATCGCTTTATATCTGGTTGAATTCGCAGCTCACTGCTGAACCTTATGCGTTTGGTGAGCAACTAACGCTGGTGGACTGTTATCTTTGCACTATGCGCACATGGGGGCCTGGGCATGAATGGTTTCAGGATAATGCCACGAATATCAGTGCGATTGCTGATGCTGTATGTCAGTTACCGAAATTACAAGAAGTATTAAAAAGGAATGAAATTATTTGAGTGGGATACCAGAAGATTATGTTATTTATTATTCAGTAACTTTATCCACAATGATGGGCGTAATTAATTAAATTCATGTTATGTTTTTTAATTTATATCACTCTCCCTTTCATTCAGCTTGTCTATTTCATTTCCTCTGAAAAGAAACTAACTATTCACATTGTGCAGATGTTTCAGTTGTTATCACAGGTATTCTATAATCTCAAAATGTTTTTAATGATGGATATGCTCGGAGTTGGAGATGCAATTAATATTAATACAAATAAAAATATCCGGCAGGTATGCTAAAAGGATAAATGGCGTTCTCTGTATTTATTCGCAATTATCTGTAGGACAAATATGGAGAGCTTGATGAGTCAGAGCTAAAACAGCAATTGATTAATAAACATGTTGATTTATTCAAGAAAATGGATGTATTTTAAATATTGATTCTTAATATAACCTAATCAATAGATTATCACGTGAGAGCTGCACATTATTGGAGGGGCAGGGGAAAACACCATTTTGGGAACAATGCATCAGGTACTCTTACCACTGAAGCAAGATCATCCGGGCACCAGGTGGTGGTGCAGTGCTTTGGAAATGGTCCCCTCGGGGGAGTTGTCATTATTTTCTATGCTATTTGCTTATTATATTCATCAGGTGAATTTAATAAATTCCTAATTTGAAATATCCACTATTAAGCCAGTGTTTAACGACGTTAAGATGGCAATGTGCAGATCATGTTATCAGGGTGGGGCGGTAGCGTATATTCCTTATACAAACCATCATTCATTTCAATAATGTTTATTGAGTTATTTATTATTGTGAATAAAAAGACATTACAAATATTGGTTTGACTTTGCATATCAGGTTTTTTATTACTCGCTGTAATGTACGAGCCTGTCGTGAATAACGTCGAGAACCCATCCGTTGCGTTTGTGATTATTTTGTTGACTAAACAGACACCCGTTTCTCTGAAGTAAAATCCCGGACAAAATCATCACATAACCATGACATTTTTCTGATATTCCCCGGTAACGCCAGATGTCGACTCGCTTATCTCATCCGCCCGACATGTTGTACATGCAATATGTGCGGATTATTATTCATTTTCACGGAGGTTGCTATGTCAACCGGATTACGTTTCACGCTGGAAGTGGACGGCCTGCCACCGGACGCGTTTGCGGTGGTTTCCTTTCATCTCACCCAGTCACTCTCTTCACTTTTTTCCCTTGACCTTTCTCTGGTCAGTCAGCAGTTTCTCTCCCTTGAATTTGCGCAGGTGCTGGACAAAATGGCCTACCTGACGGTATGGCAGGGCGATGACGTACAGCGCCGGGTGAAAGGCGTGGTGACCTGGTTTGAACTGGGGGAGAACGACAAAAACCAGATGCTGTACAGCATGAAGGTGCACCCGCCGCTGTGGCGTGCCGGTCTGCGCCAGAACTTCCGTATCTTCCAGAACGAGGACATCAAAAGCATCCTCGGCACGATGTTGCAGGAAAACGGGGTGACCGAATGGAGTCCGCTGTTCAGCGAGCCGCATCCTTCCCGTGAGTTTTGTGTCCAGTACGGTGAGACTGATTACGATTTCCTGTGCCGGATGGCGGCGGAGGAAGGCATCTTCTTTTATGAGGAGCATGCTTACAAAAGTACCGACCAGAGCCTGGTCCTGTGCGACACCGTGCGTTATCTGCCGGAGTCCTTTGAGATCCCCTGGAATCCGAACACCCGTACCGAGGTGAGCACCCTATGCATCAGCCAGTTCCTCTACAGCGCACAAATCCACCCATCTTCCGTGGTGACCAAAGACTACACCTTTAAACGCCCCGGCTGGGCCGGACGTTTTGAACAGGAAGGCCAGCACCAGGACTACCAGCGCACGCAGTATGAAGTGTATGACTACCCCGGACGTTTCAAGGGTGCCCACGGGCAGAACTTTGCCCGCTGGCAGATGGACGGCTGGCGAAACAATGCAGAAACCGCGCGGGGAATGAGTCGCTCGCCGGAGATATGGCCGGGACGACGAATTGTGCTGACGGGGCATCCGCAGGCGAACCTGAACCGGGAATGGCAGGTGGTGGCAAGTGAACTGCACGGCGAGCAGCCGCAGGCGGTGCCGGGACGCAGTGGTTCAGGTACCACGCTGAATAACCACTTTGCGGTAATACCGGCAGACAGAACATGGCGGCCACAGCCGTTGCTGAAACCGCTGGTCGACGGCCCGCAGAGCGCTGTCGTGACAGGACCGGCAGGCGAGGAAATCTTCTGCGACGAACATGGTCGCGTGCGGGTGAAGTTCAACTGGGACCGTTATAACCCGGCAGACCAAGACAGTTCGTGCTGGATCCGTGTGGCACAGGCGTGGGCAGGCACCGGTTTTGGCCACCTGGCGATACCGCGTGTGGGTCAGGAAGTGATTGTAGACTTCCTCAACGGCGATCCGGACCAGCCGATCATTATGGGGCGCACCTACCACCAGGAAAACCGCACCCCCGGCAGCCTGCCGGGAACAAAGACGCAGATGACCATCCGCTCCAAAACGTACATGGGCAGCGGATTTAATGAGCTGAAGTTTGATGATGCGACAGGGAGAGAACAGGTCTACATCCACGCGCAGAAGAACATGGATACCGAAGTGCTCAACGACCGTACCACCACCGTAAAACACGATCACCGCGAAACCGTAAAAAATGACCAGACGGTCACGATCCAGGAAGGTAACCGCCTTCTTACGGTGGAAAAAGGCCACAAGATCACCGGAGTACTGAAAGGGTCTTTATCTGAGGACGTCTTTCAGGACAGAGGCACGATTGCCGGTTCGGTGCATGTTGACGCTGTAAACAATGGTGGCGAAGGCGACGGTATACAGGCTTATACGGCGATTAAGGAAATTTTGCTGGCCGTGGAGGAAAGCAAAATTGCGCTGACGCCGGATGGCATACAGCTACAGGTCGGGGAATCGACGGTAATCAGGCTGTCGAAGGATGGCATCACCATCGTGGGCGGTTCTGTTTTCATCAACTGATTCACTCAGATTAACAGGGAGTATTTTATGCAGTTCACTTTTAATGAAGGCCACATTCAACTGCCGTCTCAATGGCAGGATCAGTCAATGCAGGTCCTAGTGTCCACAGATAACAGTGGCATCAACCTGGTCATTACCCGCGAAGCCGTTCCACAGGGAACCCTGACACCAGAGCTGTACCAGGAAACGCTGGCGCTGTACCAGGGCAAACTTGATGGGTACACCGAACATGCCTGCCGGGAAATCACTCTGGCAGAGGCCCCGGCCTGGCTGCTGGATTATTCCTGGAACGGTCCGGAAGATGAAGGGAATCAGGGGCGGATTAGCCAGATAGCCGTATTCCAGCGGCGTGGAGATACGCTGCTGACCTTCACTTTCAGCACCTCCTTATCCCTGAAGAACAGTCAAAAGACGATGCTGCTGGAGGTGATAAAGAGCTTCACCCCGTTGCCACCGGAGAATGACATCCAAAAGGACCAGCCGCGCTGACATAAACGAGGGATAACACATGAGTGAAGGACCAGGCGGGCCACAGGGAGCGACCGCAGGCGGTACGCTGGCAATGCGAATGCTGTCACAGCAGGCGATGGTCGCCAGCCAGATGAAACGGGCAGCCAACGACAAAGCCATTGCACAGATGTTGGCATCAAAAAAGTCTGGCCCCCCCGCAGCCAGGCTGGGCGATGAAATTCAGCACAAGAGTTTTTTGGGGGCGCTGGCAGGGGCCGTGCTGGGGGCGATAGTGACCATCGCAGAAGGTTGCCTGATTATGGCCGCCTGTGCCACCGGCCCTTATGCGCTGGTTCTGGTGCCTGCGCTGATGTATGCCAGCTATAAGGCGAGTGATTATGTGGAGGAGAAACAGAACCAGCTTGAATCATGGATAAACAGTTTTTGTGACACGGACGGGGCCATCAATACTGGTTCTAAAAATGTAAACATTAACGGAAAGCCCGCTGCCAGGGCCGCCGTCACCCTTCCCCCTCCTCCCCTGACTGAAGCAATACCCTCTCCACCACAGGGGGAACCCTCATGGGGTGATATTGCCACTGACCTGCTTGAATCGGCAGCGGAAAAAGCAGTACCACTGGCGAAGGCCTGGGGGAACGCTGTTATCACCCTGACGGACAGCAATGCCGGTATTATGGATCGCGTCAGCGCCGGCGCATCGCTTCTGTTTCCCGCCTGTCCGGTATTAATGGAGTTTGCCACCATGGTGGGCGGGCGTGGCGAAATCAAAAAAGACGTGGATTTCCCGGAAGCCGGTGAGGACACGGCGCTCTGCGACAAGGAGAACAAACCACCGAGGATAGCCCAGGGCAGCAGCAACGTCTTTATCAACAATCAGCCTGCCGCACGCAAAGGGGACAAACTGGAGTGCAGCGCGGCAATCGTGGAAGGTTCGCCGGACGTCTTTATTGGCGGTGAACAGGTGACCTATCTGGATATCCAGCCGGAGTTCCCGCCGTGGCAGAGAATGATCCTGGGGGGAATAACGATAGCCAGCTATCTTCTGCCGCCCGCGGGACTGCTGGGAAAACTGGGGAATCTGGCGAAACTCGGCAAACTGGGAAACCTGCTGGGGAAAAGCGGGAAGCTGCTGGGGGCAAAGCTCGGCGCGTTGCTGGGGAAAACAGGTAAGTCGTTAAAAAGTATTGCCAATAAAGTCATCAGATGGGTAACAGATCCTGTCGATCCGGTAACCGGCGCATACTGCGACGAACGTACCGACTTTACGCTGGGCCAGACACTCCCCCTCTCCTTCACCCGTTTCCACAGTTCTGTACTGCCGCTGCATGGTCTGACGGGCGTGGGCTGGAGCGACTCCTGGAGCGAATACGCCTGGGTGCGTGAACAGGGAAACCGGGTGGATATCATCAGCCAGGGAACCACGCTGAGATTTGCCTTCGACGGTGACAGTGATACGGCGGTTAACCCGTATCACGCCCAGTACATTCTGCGCCGCCGCGACGATTACCTGGAGCTGTTCGACCGTGATGCACTGAGCAGCCGCTTCTTTTATGACGCCTTTCCGGGAATGCGCCTGCGCCACCCGGTGACTGACGATACCTGCGATGACCGTCTGGCACACAGCCCCGCAGACCGGATGTACATGCTGGGCGGGATGAGCGACACCGCCAGCAACCGCATCACGTTTGAGCGCGACAGCCAGTACCGCATCATGGGTGTCAGTCACACCGACGGGATCCGGCTTAAACTGACGTACCATGCCAGCGGCTACCTGAAAGCCATTCACCGTACGGATAACGGCATACAGATGCTGGCGACCTACGAACAGGATGCGCGGGGGCGGCTGACAGAAGCGGATGCGCGGCTGGACTACCACCTGTTTTATGAGTACGACGCTGCGGACCGGATCATCCGCTGGTCCGATAACGACCAGACGTGGAGCCGTTTCACCTACGATGCACAGGGCCGGTGCGTGACCGTCACCGGGGCGGAGGGCTATTACAACGCCACGCTGGACTATGGTGACGGCTGCACCACCGTGACGGACGGCAAGGGCATTCACCGTTATTACTATGATCCTGACGGCAATATTCTGCGGGAAGCAGCGCCGGACGGCAGCACCACCATGTATGAATGGGATGAATTCCATCACCTGCTGGCCCGCCACTCCCCTGCCGGGCGGGTGGAGAAGTTTGAATACAACGCCGCACACGGTCAGTTAAGCCGTTACACGGCGGCAGACGGTGCGGAGTGGCAGTACGGCTATGATGAGCGCGGCCTGCTCAGCAACATCACCGACCCTGCCGGGCAGACGTGGACGCAGCAGTGTGATGAACGCGGCCTGCCGGTAAGTCTGGTGTCGCCACAGGGCGAAGAGACCCGGCTGGCGTACACGCCGCAGGGGCTGCTGTCGGGGATATTCCGCCAGGATGAACGGCGTCTGGGCATAGAGTACGACCACCACAACCGGCCGGAAACACTCACCGACGTGATGGGCCGTGAACACCACACCGAATACAGCGGTCACGACCTGCCGGTGAAGATGCGCGGCCCCGGCGGTCAGTCAGTGCGGTTACGGTGGCAGCAGCACCATAAACTGAGCGGCCTTGAACGCACTGGCACCGGCGCGGAAGGATTTCGCTATGACCGCCACGGCAACCTGCTGGCCTGGACGGACGGCAACGGCGTTGTCTGGACGATGGAATACGGCCCGTTCGATTTGCCGGTGGCGCGAACGGACGGTGAAGGCCACCGCTGGCAGTACCGCTACGATAAAGACACGCTGCAACTGACAGAAGTCATCAATCCGCAGGGCGAGTCATACCGTTATATTCTGGACAACTGTGGACGGGTGACGGAAGAGCGTGACTGGGGCGGCGTGGTCTGGCGTTACCGCTATGACGCCGATGGCCTTTGTACCGCCAGGGTTAACGGCCTGGAGGAAACTATCCTCTACAGCCGGGACGCCGCAGGCCGCCTGGCAGAAGTCATCTCGCCGGAAGGCAAAACGCAGTATGCCTATGACAAATCCGGCAGGCTGACGGGTATCTTCAGCCCGGACGGTACATCACAGCGCACCGGCTATGACGAACGCGGGCGGGTGAATGTCACCACTCAGGGCCGACGGGCCATTGAATACCACCACCCCGATGAACACACCGTCATCCGCTGTATCCTGCCACCGGAAGATGAACGCGACAGACACCCCGGTGAATCCCTGCTGAAAACCACCTACCGCTACAACGCCGCCGGAGAACTGACGGAGGTTATCCTGCCGGGGGATGAGACGCTGACGTTCAGCCGTGATGAGGCAGGACGTGAAGTGCTCCGGCACAGTAACCGGGGTTTTGCCTGTGAGCAGGGCTGGAATGCAGCCGGTCAGCTTACCAGCCAGCGCGCCGGACTTTTCCCGGCGGAAGCCACATGGGGCGGACTGCTCCCCTCACTGGTGCGGGAGTACCGTTACGACAGCGCGGGCAATATGTCGGCTGTCACCAGCCGGGAAGACTACGGACGGGAAACACGGCGGGAGTACCGGCTGGACCGGAACGGCCAGGTCACGGCGGTGACAGCCTCAGGCACCGGGCTGGGCTATGGCGAAGGCGATGAGTCCTATGGCTATGACAGTTGTGGCTACCTGAAGGCGCAGTCGGCGGGCAGGCACCGGATAAGCGTGGATACTGACATGTATCAGCGCGGCCACCGGCTGAAACAGACCGGAAACACAGACTACAGCTATGACGCCGCAGGCCGGATGGTCAGCCGCACCAGACACCGTGACGGCTACCGCCCGGAAACAGAGCGGTTCCGGTGGGACAGCCGGGACCAGCTGACCGGGTATTGCAGCGCACAGGGTGAGCAGTGGGAATACCGCCACGACGCCAGCGGCAGGCGGACGGAAAAACGCTGCGACCGGAAGAAAATCCGTTTTACGTATCTGTGGGACGGCGACAGTATTGCGGAAATGCGGGAATACCGGGATGATAAACTGTACAGCGTACGGCACCTGGTGTTTAACGGCTTTGAGCTGCTGAGTCAGCAGTTCAGCCGGGTACGGCAGCCGCATCCGTCCGTGGCCCCGCAGTGGGTGACGCGAACGAATCATGCGGTGAGCGACCTGACGGGCCGTCCGCTGGTGCTCTTTAACAGTGAAGGTAAAACCGTCTGGCGACCGGGGCAGACCAGCCTGTGGGGGCTGGCACTCAGCCTGCCCGCAGACACCGGCTACCCGGACCCGCGCGGGGAGCTGGACCCGGAAGCCGACCCCGGCCTGCTGTATGCGGGGCAGTGGCAGGATGCGGAATCGGGGCTGTGCTATAACCGGTTCCGGTATTACGAGCCGGAAACCGGGATGTACCTGGTGAGTGATCCACTGGGGTTGCTGGGGGGTGAGCAGACTTACCGGTATGTGCCTAATCCGCTGGGGTATGTTGATCCTTTGGGATTAGCTATATGTCCTGTGATGTATGATTGGTATAAATACAATCGTTCTCAAGGTATGACAGCAGCACAAGCGCATCAAGCAATTAAAAATACCTCACCGCAGGATGTGTTAAATTATGCTTTACATCGGCAAGGCTTGTCTGGGCATAACTACCCTATAAAATTTAAAGAAAAATTCACCGTCGGAAATTATAAATATGAAGTAAGGGCTCATGATGTAAACCCTACTGCTCCAGCAGGGAGTAATTCTGCCAATGGCCCCATATATAGGATTGGTAGAAGCCAAAGTGGAACAAATCCTGCGACTAATCAAGGCTATGGTTGGGAGTATGGTTCTCCTGATGGCAGTTGGCATCATACATCTGATTTGAAAACTAAAAGTCCGAATTATAATCCAGGAGCTGCAAATGATACTCATATACCATTGCCTACAGGAACTATTCCATGAGTGAGCAAAACATAATTAATGATATAAAGCACCATAATTGGAAAGAAAGTTGGTTGGATTTTTCAGTTTTTCTTTATGAACATAATCGCTTGATTATTTCCGGGAGTGATGACCTTTCTTACTATCACACACTGGAAATAATAATAGACACGCCATGCTATATTAGCGGTGTTATGGACTGGTCATGCGATCTTAATGAGGAGTTTATTAAGCTATCAAGTTGCACTGACAATGCTCGTGAAATGTTAGTATTAGAGTTTTATTCGGAATTTGAATTGAAATTCAAAGTTATTGCGAAAAAAATATCCATTAACTTTGATACTGTATTTTATTACAAAAGAGAAAATTTGAAGATTGGTGAGAGATTAGCTTACTGGATTAAATAAAAAAGAGATAAAGTTCCGCCACGACAGCCGTGATCGGCTACCGCAGCGCCCGGGGTGAGCAGTGGGAATACTGCCACGACGCCAGTGGCAGACGGACAGAGAAACGCTGCAAACAAAAAGCCCTCCGCATCACATATCTGTGGGACGGCGACACTATTGCGGAAATCCGGGAATACCGCGATGATAAACTGTACAGTGTGCGGTACCTGGTGTTTAACGGCTTTGAGCTGATAAGCCAGCAGTTCAGCCGGGTACGGCAGCCGCACCCGTCCGTGGCCCCGCAGTGGGTGACGCGGACCAGCCATGCGGTAAGCGACCTGACAGGCCGCCCGGTGATGCTCTTTAACAGTCAGGGTAACGTGGTGTGGCGTGCGGAGCAGACCAGCCTGTGGGGGCTGGCACTCAGCGTCAGCGCAGACAGGGACTACCCGGACCCGCGCGGGGAGCTGGACCCGGAAGCCGACCCCGGCCTGCTGTAT
>OODE01001996.1_pt1 | contig 11658 bp, 10 predicted proteins | sample 1671771 | NCBI WGS metagenome assembly OODE01 (sample SAMN06348191, study PRJEB24527) | human gut metagenome | biome: human gut; feature: ankylosing spondylitis patient; material: feces | host: Homo sapiens | place: China | collected 2015-10 | reverse complement strand
TTATCAGAAAACAGATTTTCGTACAAAGGTGGAGTTTGCCAATGATGATTATTATACACATGAAGAGGAAGTTGCAGCTAATTTGTTTGCCGGAATGCTTTTGATGCCCACAAGCGGATTTCGTTTTATGTTTCAGAAATTTCATGCGGAATCTGAAAATAATGAAAGAGATACAGTATTTCGCCTGATGAATTATTATCAGGTTCCTTATATGGCTGTACTGGTCCGATGCTTTGAACTGGAACTTCTGGAAGAATCAGATATATCAAAGATGTTACTGGAAATATCTGCAGATGATATAAAGAATGGTTTTTCCAGACTATGGCTGGATGAAAGTATTTTAAATCCATCGTATAGGGATGATTACGACAAGTTGGAGTACATGGTGAAGCGATATGGTGAAGAATGTATGGAAGGAGCTTATTTAAATGAAAGAACATTAAAAAAAGTTCTTCAGAATATGAAAAGGCTCTACAGAGAAGTAAGGGGGGAATAGCAAATGGCAGAAGGCTATGTGGATAACCCCTATAATATACAAGAAATCATGCCTTGGATAATTACCGGGAAAGATCAGATCATATCAGAAATTTTTTCCAGAAAGAAATGTTGTTTTTATGATGCTTGTTCATTCCGGAGACATTCCAAGCTGAAAAAAGAAGAAGCTGGGTATTTACTGAAGCATATGAAGACTCAGGATACCGTTCTTGTAATTACGAGATGCATTTTGATGGAACTGGCTTCTCATAGTGGAATACTAAATCAGGAATATATGGAATATATAAAATACATACGGGAATATGGAATACCGGTAGTGGTTCTGTATGAAGAGGATATTTTTTTCATCATGGAGATGGTTTTTAACACGAATGCTGCGATCAATAATTATTTATGCTGGGCGGTAAGACTATTAAAAGGACCGGTCAGTACCATAACATATACCATTGAAAATAATGCCGAGATTAATAAAGAAGTTATGCAGGGGAAAAATCTCAACAGTAAAGAAATATATCGACATTTTTTTGAAACAGTACGAAAAAATAAAGAATCGGGCGATAACCTTGGTGAGGAAATACTGGCTGTTTGTCTTCATATTTTGGCAAATATTCCCGGAGAAGCAGATGAAAAGTTTTATGTTATTACGGATGATAAAGGCGCAGCTGGTAAAATAGATAATTTATTTAAACGGACAAGAATGCAGTATCGTGGGAAAGAAATCGGCATATACAGTACACCGAAATTGGTTCAGGTTTTGTTCAGAAAAGGAATTTTGACAGAAAAAGATCACATAAGAGAAATTATGAGCGCAGGAATATCGGGAAATCTTGTAGTACTGGGAATAAGAAAAAGAGATATTCGTGTAAAAGAGATTTCATCAGATGCCGAAGAACTGGCAGATATGCTTATGCAGCCAGACGGAATTGATATTATATTTTAACAGAATAACTGTTTGGCAGTTATTCTGTTATGAGCAAGTAGCGAATGCGGATTGCGAATATCCGCTTGAGTGGAATAACTGCTTGCGGTATTCACCTGAAGATCACGGAGGAAATCATGCCAGAAACAGACACATCCGAAAAAAATCCTCTTCACGTATCCGAAGTGGATGATAATTTAAAAGAATTAAGTCCTCACGGTTCCTTCGAGCTGCCGGTGGAAACCTATATGGCGAACTGTGAGATCTTTCATGCACTGTATGACCACTGGCACAGTGAGATGGAGATCATGTATATTGAAAAAGGCAGCGGCTTTGCCAGACTGAACCGGGAGAGCATCCGCCTGAAAAAGGGGGATATCCTGATCGTGAACTGTGGAGTTCTCCATAGTATGCGGACTGATCTTAAGAAGCCTCTTTATTATAAGAGTGTGGTTTTCAGCCTGGGCTTCCTTGCAGGTCAGCCGGGAGATATCTGCCAGGAATGTGTGGTATCACCATTAATAGAAAACAAGGCAGAATTCTGTCATCATATAGAAGAAGGAGATTCCGGATATGAGAAGCTTCGGGAAATTTTTCTGGAGATCCATGACTGTCATACGGAGAAGAAGCCATATTTTTATGTGAAGCTGAAAATGCTGTTCTTTGATTTCTTTTATGAGATGTTGACGAAGCATTATATTATCCCGGTAAGCACAGAGCAGAACAAGAGCCTTGCAGCAGTAAAGGAAGTGCTGGATCATATCAGCCTTCACTATCAGGAGAATCTTACCGTTTCAGAGCTTTCCGGACTTTCCAATTACAGTGAGTATTATTTTATGAAGCTTTTTCGCCAGTATACGGGAAAAACCCTGGTGGAATACATCAATGACTTCCGTATGGAGAAGGCAAAGTATCTTCTTACACATTCCGATGCACCTGTGACGGAGATTGCCATGCAGGTGGGATTTAACAGTACAAGTTATTTTATAAAGAAATTTCAGCAGTCCAATAAGATTTCACCGCATAAGTACAGGAAGAGTATGAGACAGGTCTGAGAAAGATCTCGAAGCGACCGCATATGTCACGTTTGCGTTTTAGGCAGAGCTGCAGTAAAAAGTGAAAAACAGTCTGACAAATATCTTGCATATCATGACAGGATTGTTATATTTTTGAAAAGAAATACGTGATATCCTAATAACATCAAAAAACAAAGCAAACAACCTTGTAAAAACATATTTCATCCCATCAAGATCCATGAAAGGAGATCAAAAATGGAAACATTAAGCAAAGTATTTGAAGACAAATATAACAAAAATGTAAAAGATTGTACAAACGAGGAAATCTATCACGGACTTCTCTCCTGGACAAAGGAGCAGCTGAAGGGCCGCGGCTACCAGGAAGGAAAAAAGAAAATTTATTATATTTCCGCAGAGTTCCTTATCGGTAAGCTTCTTTCCAACAACCTGATCAATCTGGGCGTTTACGATGAAGTTGCGAAATATCTTAAAGAAAACGGAAAAGAGCTTTCCATGATCGAGGAGATCGAGCCGGAGCCATCTCTCGGAAATGGCGGACTTGGCCGTCTGGCAGCTTGCTTCCTGGATTCCATCGCAACTCTGGGACTTCCGGGAGAAGGAATCGGGCTTAATTATCACCTCGGACTTTTCAAACAGGAGTTTAAGGATCATCTTCAGTTTGAGACACCGAATCCGTGGATCCAGCCGGAGAGCTGGCTTACAGATGCAGGCGTTTCCTATTACGTGCCGTTTAAGGGCTTTATGCTGAAATCCACACTGTATGATATTGACGTGGCAGGCTATGAGAACAAAGCGATCAAGCTTCGCCTTTTTGATATTGATATTGCAGATGAGAGCATTGTAGGCGAGGGAATCTCCTTTGATAAGAAGGATCTGCTCCACAACCTGACACTGTTCCTGTATCCGGATGACAGCGATGACGCAGGAAGAAAGCTTCGTATCTATCAGCAGTACTTCATGGTAAGCAATGCGGCACAGCTGATTCTGGATGAGGCAACAGCAAAAGGCTGCAATCTTCATGACCTTGCCGATTATGCAGTGATCCAGATCAACGATACACATCCGAGTATGGTAATTCCGGAACTTATCCGTCTTCTCACAGAGCGTGGGATCGAGTTTGAGGAGGCATGCGAGATCGTATCTCATGTATGCGCTTATACCAACCATACCATTCTTGCAGAGGCACTTGAGAAATGGCCGATCTCTTATCTTGAGGAGGTTGTTCCGCACCTGATGCCGATCATCCGCAAGCTGGACGAGCGTATCAAAGCAAAATATCCGCAGGAAAATCTTGCCATCATCGACAAGAACGACCTGGTCCATATGGCACATATGGACATCCACTACGGATTTTCCATCAACGGTGTTGCATCCCTTCATACCGATATCCTGAAGGAGACAGAGCTTCATCAGTTCTATGAGATCTATCCGGAGAAATTCAATAACAAGACAAATGGGATTACCTTCCGCAGATGGCTCCTTCACTGCAACCATCCGCTGACTGAGTACATCACATCCATGATCGGTGACGGCTTCCGCAAGGATTCCTTTGAGCTTGACAAGATGCTTGAATTTAAGGGAAATCAGGACGTTCTTGCCAATATCCTTAAGATCAAACAGGATGCAAAGAAGAGATGTGCGGAGTTTATTAAGGCCAACACAGGTGAGGAGATCAACACACACAGTGTTTATGATATCCAGATCAAACGTCTTCATGAGTACAAACGTCAGCAGCTGAACGCACTTTATATCATCGACCGTTACCTGAAGATCAAGGCAGGCGAGAAGCCGCAGCGCCCGGTAACCTTTATCTTCGGTGCAAAGGCAGCTCCTGCGTACGTTATCGCAAAGGATATTATCCACCTGATTCTCTGCTTACAGGAGCTTATCAACAATGATCCGGAGGTTTCTCCATACATGAAGGTTGTTATGGTGGAAAACTACAACGTAAGTGCAGCAGAGAAGCTAATCCCTGCCTGCGATATCTCCGAGCAGATTTCTCTTGCTTCTAAAGAGGCCAGCGGAACGGGAAACATGAAGTTCATGCTCAATGGTGCTGTAACACTGGGAACCATGGACGGCGCAAATGTGGAGATCAGCCAGCTGGTAGGCAAGGATAATATTTATATCTTCGGAGAGTCCAGTGAGCAGGTTATCGAACACTATGAGAAGGCAGATTACTGCTCCAGAGATTTCTATGAAAAAGACGAGCGCATCCGTCGTGCAGTAGACTTTATCGTAGGAAACAAACTTCTTTCTATTGGAAGTGAAGAGCATTTAAGAAGACTGCATCATGAGATCGTAAGCAAAGACTGGTTCATGACTCTTCTTGACTTCGAGGATTATGCGAAGGTGAAAGATCAGGCACTGTCCGATTATGAGGACAGAACCGCATGGGCAGAAAAAATGCTTGTAAACATCGGAAAAGCAGGATACTTTTCTTCAGACAGAACTATCGAGGAATACAACAGAGATATCTGGCATCTGACGGCGGAGAAATAAACTGGTTTTAGCCAGCTTACTCCGGTACGGAAGAAAATAGAAAAATAGAAAATAAAAACACCGGCATTCATCGGAAATATGTACCGGGTCTGAGCTGTCAGAGATGATCTGGCAGCCTGGACAGAACATGGTACAGATGAATGGTCGGTGTTTTTTTGTGAAATTGGTTACGAAAAATTGTTTACGGAATCAGGCAAGCGATACTTCAGGCCTTTCCATGCTTAAATGCCATCATCATTTCCTTGGTAAGACTGATATTATCACCCTCATCCGGGATTTCCTCGCGGTTGAACCAGGAGGCCATGGAGAGTTCGTTGTGGTCTACAGTGAGAGTGTCGTCGCCGTCCAGGTCACAGTAGAAGCCGAACAGGAGAGTGCCGGAGAAAGACCATGGCTGGCTCTTGTAGTAGCGGAGATTTTTGACCTTTACGCCGATCTCCTCCATAACTTCGCGGTGTACAGTTTCTTCAATAGTCTCGCCAATCTCGGCAAAACCGGCGATCATGGCATAACGTGTGTGGCTTCGTCCCTCATATTTGGAAAGGATCAGCTTATCGCCATTGGTAACGCCAACGATCACAGCCGGGGAAAGTACCGGATATTCTCCGTTTCCGCAGGAAGGACAAATCATTTTGCGCTCTGTCTTATCGTGTACCATTGGCTGGCCGCAGCAGCCGCAGAAACGACGCTTGCTGTACCACTGAAAGAGCTGGTATCCGGTGATTCCGGCAAAAGCCAGATACTGAGGCTCCGCTGTGCGAAGCACACGGATGATCTCAAACTGATATCCGGGAAGAAGGCTGGTATCCAGATCCGGGATCAGATAAAAATGTTCTTCATCAACAGAGAAGAGATAGATATAATTCTCATAGAGATTTTCAACTTTTCCTTCCAGCTCTCCAAAGCTTGGAAGAGTTATAGTTTCGCCATCTTTTTTCATAAGGATATTTCCTTCTCCATAGGCGAGGATGTGGCTTTCTTTATCCGGAGCCACAGGTTTGTACTCATTGTGATAGGTATGTGGTGCGATATCCTGGATCATGATCGATAATTCCTTTCCGAATTTATTGTTTTACAGCGTTTGCTGAGAAGTTTTGCCATATAAATACAGCACGTTTTCTACAGTATAAGCTTACCTTGAGAAAAAGGCAACTGTCCTTTTCTGTGACCTTCGCTCACAAAAAACACCTCGCGGGACATTACAAGTGAACAGTAACGGCAACTGTCCTTTTGGTGACCAGAAATAACAAAAAAAGTTGTATGAGTCAGAAAATCAGTGTAAGATAAATGTATTATATTGTGCAGAAGATGTGAAAGGTCTGAAAATTTTTCTGCATAGAAGGAGGAGATCATGTCAACAACAGAAAAGCCGGGACTGACCCGAGATGCCATTAAATATCTGGCAATTTTTACCATGCTTCTGAATCATATCGCCAACGTGCTTTTGCCGGAAAACACGATCCTGTGGGAAGCGTTTATAGACATTGGCTACTTCACAGCCATTACCATGTGCTATTTTCTTGTGGAAGGTTTTTACTATACACATTCCCGGAGAAAATACGGTGAAAGACTTCTGATCTTTGCCGGGATCTCCCAGGTTCCCTATATGATGGCTTTTGGGAATTCACAGCTGAATATGATCTTTACTCTGTTTATCTGTTTTATGATCCTGGTTGTTCAGGAAAGGATGATGGCAAGTAAATGGAGAATTCCACTTCTGATCCTGCTCCTTTTGCTATCCATTTGTTCGGACTGGGCGATTCTGGCACCGGTTTTTACCATCTGGTTCCATGAAGGCTGGGGGAACAGGAAGAGGATGATAACAGCGTACGGAGTCGGTGCTGTCCTTTTTGTGCTGTTTAACTACAGCTCCTACGTGGAAAAAATGGCAGCCGGACCGGCAATGATCCATGCTCTGCTTTCGGCATTAGGGATCGTGGCATCAGGAATCATCATCCTATGCTTCTATAATGGCAAAAAATCCGAAAAAGCACCGAAGTTTTCCAAATGGTTTTTCTATGTTTTTTATCCGGCACATCTGCTGGTACTGAGTATAGTCCGCGTTATAATATAGTAAGAGATAAAATAAAATCTCTCCAATATTTATAACCGGATAGATTGCCGAAAATAAATTTCATATCCACATAAAACATAGTAATTCTGTAAGAAAACAGAAAAATAGCGAGAAAACTCTTTCAAAAATCCAAAGAAAAACGGCTGCAAAAGCCTGCATCTCATTGTGAAAGTCCCCATCTATTCTGCGGAAGGTGAACAGAAAGAACTGGTGGAAATACAGCTTCGGACCATTGCGATGGATTACTGGTCTGTGTTAGAATATGAGTTGTATTATAAAAAAAGAGACAATGCGGAAATTGAAGCAGAATAAAAAAAATATGCAGAAGAAATTGCGAATCTGGACTACAGAATGCTGGAATTACGAAATAAAATTGAAAAAATCCGAACAATCAGCGAATGTGAAATCAGAATGCCTGTTATAAAAAAGAAAACGGAGAATTCCCTAAAAAAGAAGTTCGGGAATTCTCCGTTTTTGTTGTTTGAGTCATTTCAGTCGAGACCCTGTTTATTATGTGTTATACTCTGCTCATCAGCTGCAAAGATGACACTTTTCACAGGCGGACGGTGTGGCTGCACAACCGCCGAGAGCAGTTTCACGAAGCTCGGCAGGAAGTTTTTTGCCCACAGTATACATGGCATCGATCATCTCATCCAGCGGGATGAACTGGGGGATACCGGCCAGTGACATTTCCGCTGCGATTAGGGCATTGGAAACACCGGCTGCGTTACGGTTCTGGCAGGGATATTCCACCAGGCCGCCTACAGGGTCGCACACAAGTCCAAGCATGTTCATAAGAACCGTGGAAGCAGCATAAGTACACTGAAGAGGTGTACCGCCAAGAAGTTCCACAGCAGCGGAAGCAGCCATTGCGGAAGCGATTCCGACCTCAGCCTGACATCCGCCAACCGCACCGGCAACTGTTGCATTACGCATGGCAAGATAGCCGATCGCGCCTGCATTAAATAGTGCCTGGCGGATTTTTTTATCGGAAAAGCCGTAGACCTCCTGAAGAGCAAGCATCATTCCGGGAACGATCCCGGCACTGCCGGCAGTAGGAGAGGCAACGATCAGTCCCATGGAAGCGTTGGTCTCAAGGGTTGCCATAGCGTAGGTGATCCCCTTTCCGAGAACATTTCCGCACAGGCTTTTTCCCAGGTCATGAAATTCGCAGAGCTTTCGGGCTTCACCGCCGATCAGTCCGCCCATAGATATCACCGGATCTTTGATGGGGGAAAAAGCAGCATCCTTCATGATCTCCAGAACACGGTCCATGCGCTGGTCCACGATTTCAGCAGTGGTTTCACCGAGAAGGATCTCACGCTGGCGCATTACTTCGGAAATCGGAAGCTTTTTTTCCTGGCAGAGAGCAAGAAGTTCCTTGGCATTTTTGAAATCCATAAAACACATCCTCCTTTTCCCTACATCTGAACAACCATGACATCATGGATGTTGGTGTTCCGGTGAATGCTTTCTACGATATCTTCCGGGAGATGACCATCGGATTCCACGATCGTATAGGCTGTGGTTCCTTTGGATTCACGGAAGAGGCGCATGAAGGCAATGTTAATGTTACGTTCACTTAAGCATCTGGTGATGTAGGCCACAACACCGGGAGTATCCTGATGGATCACGATGATGGCACTGTATTCGCCGGTGAAATCCACTTTCACGTGGTTGATCTCCACAATGCGGACCTTGCCGCCGCCCAGCGATTCCCCCCGGACTGTCATTTCCTGTCCCTGTTCATTGACCATATGGATATCTACAGTGTTGGGATGGACATCGGTTTCCGCTTCATTTGGAGTAAAGGAAAAGTCGATCCCCTGTTCCCTGGCAATATCAAAAGAATTCCGTATACGCATGTCATCTGTGGAAAAGCCCATGATCCCGCCAAGGAGGGCACGGTCTGTACCGTGTCCCTTGTATGTTCTGGCGAAGGAACCGTAAAGGATGAATTCCACTTTTTTCAGGGGCGGCGTGATCATCTTCTGGGCGAGGAAAGCAATGCGCGCAGCCCCTGCGGTATGAGAACTGGAAGGGCCGATCATGTTGGGCCCCATAACGTCAAATACACTGATAAAAGACATCTTGTTTAATTCTCCTGTGGTGTTTTTGCGATAAATTTCTTGTAAATGGTGTCAACGATCACGCCGATGGCGTTGTCACCGGATACATTGCAGGCAGTTCCGAAGGAATCCTGAGTAATGTAAAGGGCAACCATGATAGCACAGATGGCACCGTCCGGATCACCGGCTTCTGCTCCGAATACCATGTAAAGGAATGGAAGGGCAGTCATGATGGAACCACCGGGAGCACCGGGAGATGCAACCATTGCAACACCGAGAGTCATGATGAACGGAACGATGATCCCGAGACTGATGGGCAGCTGGTTCATAAGGCAGACTGCAGTAGCACAGGCTGTGATGGTGATCATGGAACCGGCCATGTGGATGTTTGCACAGAGCGGTACTACGAAGTTGCGGATCTGCTCACATACGCCATCCTTCTTTGCACATTCCAGGTTGACCGGGATGGTAGCTGCGGAAGACTGGGTTCCCAGAGCAGTTGTGTATCCCGGGATCTGATTTTTGATCAGAGTGAAAGGATTCTTTTTGCTGACAGTACCTGCGATCACAAACTGGATCGTAATGCAGATCAGGTGCATGATGATAACAACAAGGAATACCTTCCAGAGGATGCTTAAGATGGCAAAGGTTTTTCCGGAAATAGTCATATCTGTGAAGGTTCCGCAGATGTAAAGCGGAAGCAGCGGGATGATAATGGTATGAAGGACTTTGTCAATGATCTTGGAAAAGTCGCTTATTCCGTTATAAAGGCTGTTTCCCATTTCTTTTCCACGCATGGAAGAGAGGCACAGTCCCATGACAAAGGCAAGGGCAACAGCAGAAAGAGTATCCATGACCGGCTCCAGTGTGATGGAGAAAAACGGTGTCAGGGATGCGTCTGCGGTAGCTGCGATCTGATCCAGTGCACCTTCACTCATAAAGTGCGGAAACAGGCTGGATGATACCAGATAGGATGCGGAACCTGCGATCAGAGTGGAGCCATAAGCCAGAGCCACTGTGATCAGGAGAAGCTTCCCTGCACCCTGTGAAAGATTCGCAATACCCATGGTCACATAGGCAAGGATCATCAGCGGGATGACGAATTTCAGAAAGGTACTGAAAAATCCGGAAAGGGTTACAACAAAGCGACAGAAGCCTTCCGGAAGGAACTGGCCGAACAGGATACCTATGATGATGGCAATGATCAGCTTCGGCACAAGTCCGATCTTGATTTTTTTCTTTTCCATTTGGATTCTTTCCTCCTAAGTATGAATTTATTCATTTTGCACAAAAATACGATTGACGTCCTCGTGATTGTATTGTAACATTGACATAAAAATAAAGCAAATTCACAGATTTCATCATCACGATGAAAAAATTTCATAGAAAAAGGGAGAAAATAATGGAAATCCGTCAGTTGGAGACGTTTGTACATGTAGCACAGCTTCAGAGTTTTTCCAGGGCAGCAGAGGTTCTGGGATACACCCAGTCAGCTATCACTGTCCAGATCCGTCTTTTGGAAAGTGAGCTGGAAACAAGACTTTTTGACAGAACCGGAAAGCGTGTGGTGCTTACTCCGTCCGGAAAAGAGTTTATGGGGCATGCAAGCCGGATCTTATATGACGTAAATAAAGCAAAAAAGTCAATGAATGATGATGCGGAACTGAAAAATCCATTACATATCGGGACCATTGAATCTCTCTGCACAGCAAAGCTTCCGGCTGTTCTCAGCAAATTTCGTGAGCTTCACCCGAAAGTAAATATGCAGGTGACTATTGATACGCCGGAACAGCTGATACGAATGATGGAGCATAACGGGCTGGATCTGATTTACATACTGGATACCCCAAGGTGGGAGCAGAACTGGATGAAGGTCATGGAGAAGGCGGAGCCGGTAGTATTTGTGGCCTCTGCAGATTCGGAGTTTGCGGGAAAGACGCTGAAGATGGAGGATATTCTGGAAGAACTGGTTGGTGAAATTTGGGACGAACACGACGAAGTGGAAGAAGATTTTGAAAAGCTGGACGAGAATACCTACCGTGTGGACTGCTCCGTCAGTTTGGAAGATTTTATGGAATTCTTTGATGTCAAGCTGGAATCGGACAGTGTTTCTGTCGGCGGCTGGGTCATGGAGCAGCTGAATAGAGTCCCCGTCAAGGGCGATTCCTTCGCTGTGCAGAATTTGGAGATCACGGTCTCCGGGCTGAGCGTGTATCGGGTATCCTCTGTCACAGTCAGGCAATGCGGCGTGTGTTTGGCCTGCGCACAATAAATCTATCCCGCAATTCACAAGGAGTGAGGATGATGTCGGAAGAAATGGTTTGTAGAAAGCGCCGCCTTTCGTCTTTTCAAATTATCATATTGGACTTTGCAGGGGTGATCCTGCTGGGCGCGCTGCTGCTGATGCTGCCGCTCTCCACAACAGCCGGGTGCGTAACGCCATTTCATGAAGCACTCTTCACCGCGACCTCCGCTGTTTGTGTAACGGGTCTTGTGGTGCAGGATACCGGCAGCTATTGGTCGGTCTTTGGGCAGGCTGTGATCCTGACGCTGATTCAGATA
>OODE01001990.1_pt1 | contig 11669 bp, 10 predicted proteins | sample 1671771 | NCBI WGS metagenome assembly OODE01 (sample SAMN06348191, study PRJEB24527) | human gut metagenome | biome: human gut; feature: ankylosing spondylitis patient; material: feces | host: Homo sapiens | place: China | collected 2015-10 | reverse complement strand
TATACTATCATATATAAGCATGTTTACAGAAGCGCCCGTGTCTGTTTCTGTAACAACGACACATTATTATAAATCTGAAATGGAGGTGTACCAATTGGCTAACATCAAATCTGCAAAGAAAAGAATTTTAGTAAACAGAACTAAAGCTGCTAGAAACAAATCTATCCGTTCTGCTGTTAAAACTTCCATCAAGAAAGTAGAAACTGCAGTTCAGAAAAACGATAAAGCTGCTGCACAGGCTGCTCTTACAGAGGCTATCTCTACAATCAGCAAAGCACCATCTAAAGGTGTTTATCACAAAAACAACTGTGCAAGAAAGATTTCCCGTCTGTCTAAAGCTGTCAACAGCATTGGCTAATTCAGGAAATTACAGTTTTTAATTATAAGCTTATAATTAAAAGGACAGTCACAAACCGTCAGTGACTGTCTTTTTTATTGCCTTTATTTATAATCTGTTTTCAATCTTGCTAATGTACTTTTTCAAAAGGATTGCCCATTCCGCAATATGTTCACTGGTAAAATGATGTGCCAGTCCACTGATACTGATCGCCGCATAAACATTTTTGTTACGGTCAAATATCGGCATTGCAACACATTTTATTCCAAACTCATGCTCCATATCATCGATTGCATATCCTCTCTGACGCGTGCGTAAAAGCTCCTGCCTGAATTCTTCCTTATCCGTAATACTATTTTCCGTAAACGCCTTCATCTCATGTGTAGTCAGATAATCCTCTATCGTACGCTCATTCATATTCGCCAGCATTGCTTTGCCAATTCCAGTGCAGTACATCTGTGCCCTCTCGCCAAGAATTGAACGCATCAGTTCAACAGAATCTGCCGGATACATGGAATCCAGATACAAAACTTCTGATCGGTACGGCACTGCCAGATATACTCGTTCCCTTGTCTGATTAGAAAGCTCCTGCAGGTACGGTGTCGCAATCTTTGTGATAGAATACGTATCTCCAAGCGCTTTGCTTAAAGTAAACACCTGAATACCCAGACGATATTTTCCTGTCTCTTCGTCCTGCTCCAGATATTCCATTGCCTTAAGCGTAGACAAAATATTATGTACTGTACTTTTGTATATTCCAAAGTATTCACTGATCTCAGTCACTCCGAGTACAGGTTTGACTGTAAAAAGATTCAGAATTTCCAGTGCTTTTTGAAGACTTTTCACTTTAATCTCATTATTATCTACCATATATTGATTCTTCTCCTTCCTGCCTTGATAATGTCATTTCTTTTTCATACATAGCCCCATCATCTGTTCTAATGTATCATTCTAATTTCCATCGCAGGCAAAGATTTTTTTGTATAATATTATCTGCAATTTTTTCATTCAAGATTTTTCCATATTTTATTATAAAATTGCAATATTTTCGTTTATTATATCTATTTTGCACAAAAAACAGGGCATGTGCAGCGCATACCCCGTTCTCTGTCAGTTTGTTTTCTGCCAGGCAGTTACTTATTATTATACCATTCAGCAACTTCATCCAGTTCCGTCTTCGCGTCCGCATCCTGGAACACTACATTCTGAACTGCCTTTACAAGTTTTGTACAAAGTTCTGTGTAGTCCGCCGGATAAAATGTAATTTCACCGGTTTTTGCATATTCACTCCACATCTGCATACTGTCATACATCTCATTCTCTTTGACGGATTCATCATCAAACACACCTGTACGAACCGGCATACAATTTGCAGATACCCACTGGATCTGATTCTCTTCAGACAGATAGAATTTAATGAAATCCATTGCCATTTCCGGATCCTGTGCATATTTACCGATTGCAAGTGTCTGACCAGCTACATATGCCGGTGCAGATTCACCCTCTTTTTCTCCAGGGATCGGGCAGGAGGCAAAATCCTCTGCATAATTTGAAGTCATGATCGTTGCTGCACGCTGTGTTCCTGCATTTACAGCATCCACAGTACCACTCTTAAATGCATCTACCACATCATCATATGCCATGTTCATGGTTGTCTGATCCATAGAGCCATTATCAACCAGTTCTTTGATGAAATTAACAACTTTTACGCCTGCATCACTGTTAAATACTGCTTTTCCATCTTTATCCAAGAAATCACCGCCAGCCGAACGGATCCACGGAATAAATGTCTCAATAAGTCCGGTTCCATTTCCATCTTCGCTTAATCCGAGCGCAAAACCAAGGGAAGTATCCGTAGATGCTTTCGAACTCTGTTCAAGCAGATCATCCCATGACTGTGGAGCACTGTCATAAAGATCGCTTCTGTACCACATTGCAGTTACACGGCTTTCCCATGGAAGGGAATAAATTTCCCCATCACTCTGGGTGAGTTTATCTGAGGTATAAATATAATCTCCCATCTCGGTAATAAAATCTTTCGCATAATCCGTCATTGGCTGAACTGTTCCGGCATCTATATGCTGTTTCAGCTGATCAGAGAAACAGTTAATGATATCCGGGCCTTTTCCTGCTGCCGCTGCCTGGATTGCCTGGGATTCAAATACACTGTAGTTGAAACTTTCTACCGTAACTGTATTTCCATATTGGTTGGTCTCATTATATTCTTTTACAATATTAGACAGCACCACACTTCTCGGATCTTCGGTAGATTTTGGATCCAGAAAGATCCAGAAAGTCATATCCTTTCCGCCTTTATCCGTGTCAGAATCTTTTGAGTCTGTATTCTCTGCAACCTCTGTAGTTTCCGAAGTATCCGATGCCTGTTCTTTTGCAGAATCCCCCGAACCGCAGCCAAACAGTGACATAGTCATAGCCATAGAAAGTGCAATACCCAAACCTTTTTTTAATGTTTTTGCCTTCATAAATCTCTTCTCCTTTTCTTGTCGCATTATCCCTTGACTGCTCCTGCCGCCATTCCTTCCACAAATCTTTTCTGCATACAGATGAACAGAATAATGATCGGAATAATTGAAATCATAACTGCTGCCATCAGAAGTCCCCATTTAATACCATACTGCGTAATATACTGATAAAGGCCTACTGAAATCATTTTCTTCTCGCTTGCTGTAATAAAGGAACTTGATACAAGATAATCATTCCATACATACACTGCCGAAAGAAGTGCTGCTGATACAATACCCGGCTGGGAAATCGGAAGGATCAGTTTATAAAAAGCTTTTGATTTCGAACAGCCATCAATGATTCCTGCTTCTACAATTTCCATAGGAAGTTTCCGGAAAAAACCTTCCATGATCCATGTAAGGATCGGCGTCCTCCATGCAGTATAGATCAGTACCAGAAGAATCCTTGTATTATACAGATTCAGTTTTACACTGAGCATGTACAGTGGTACAAGAAGTGCAACTGGCGGTACCATACTGGTCATCAATATAAAGAAGGAAATTCCTTTTCTGAATCGGATGTTAAAGAATGTAAGCGCGTATGCCGCATGAGCTGCTACAAATGTTGCCATCACGATACTGATCAGTGTTATAAGCAGACTGTTTTTCATATAGAGCATAAAGTCAGATTTCGTAACTACATCAATAAAGTTATTCCATGTAATTTCTTTTGGTATGATCTCCGGTGGAAACATTGTCACTGCACTGTCCGTTTTCAGTGCAGTGGACAGCCCCCACAGAACCGGAAACAATGAAACGATCGCTGCTGCGATAAGGGCAATAACCGTCAGAAAATCCAGCCCCGGCGTTTTACCAAGAGAACTTTTTCTTTTTCCCATTGTTTCGCCTCCTAATTGTCGTTGGTTTTCAGGATTCTTACATAAAACAGACTAAATACAATATTCAGAAGGAAGATAATAATACTGTACGCTGCTGCTATGTCCATATGCCAATAGTCAAATCCATTCTGATAAGCTGCCAGACTCAGTGTCTGTGTCGCATTAAACGGTCCGCCTGCTGTCAGTACGTAGATTAAAGTTACCATATTGAAATATTCAATACTCTGCATAACAAGTGCAGTGACCATGGTCGGACGGATCATCGGGAGAGTCAGTTTCCAGTAGATCATTTTTCTTGAAGCACCATCTACCTGCGCCGCCTCGATCAACTCCGGCGAAATCGTCTGCAGTGCTGCTATCGTCAGAATAATTACGACCGGAACCGTATTCCATACGTTTACAATAACTACCAGGATTTTTGCAATGATTGCTGAACTGAAAAGATCCATTTTTTTACCTGTCAGCTGATAAGCCCAGGAGGTGATCAGTCCATAGTTTCCATTAAGAAGCCATTTCCACAGGAGCGCAGTAACTGTCTGCGATAATGTCCAAGGAATGATGATCATAGTACGGAAAATTGTCATTCCTCTAATCTTTCGGTTCAGAAGAGTTCCGACTCCGATACCGATCGGCATCGCCAGTAGCAGGGATAAAACTACATAAACAATTGAATTGATTATATTTTTCAGTCCATCTGACTCAACCATAACAGATATATAATTTTTCAATCCTACAAATTCCCCAACCATTGCATACTGCGTTTTGTGAAAACTGGTATATACAGCTTCAAAAATCGGAATAACAGTAAAGCAGCATATCAACAGTAACGCCGGTGCAAGAAAAAGAATTGCTCTTCCGGTATCACCTTTCTTTTTTCTCATTTTTTCCATTGTGTTACTCCCTTTTCGCTGAAAGTTTCAGTTTTTAATCCTCATATTCCTTCAAAATTTCTGGAAGAGTGATCAGATTGCCTTCATGTTCTTTGATGTATTCCTGTGCGATCTTTCTTGCTCTCGCTTTTTCTGCTTTTGCCTTTTCTTCATCTCTGTAAACAGAAGCGCCAAGGCGAATCAGTTCTTCCTGAATTTCTTTTACTTCCTGCTCTCTTGGCTGGACATGGTTCTTTGCACACACAGCTGCTGCAACACCGGAAGCCTGTCCGATTCCCATGATACCGCCCTGTGTTCTGTAAGATCCATGAGCCTCACTTGTTCCGGAAATGCACCGGCCGGAAAGGATCAGTCCATCAATATGTTTTGGGATCAGACATCTGTACGGAATATCATAAGTGTCTTTCGGAACTTTCCACACACCACCGTTTCCATATCCTTCTTTTCCATCCGGATTGTGAAGGTCGATCGGAAAATATCCTCTTGAAACTACATCCTCGAATTTTCTTCCTTCGTAGACATCCATGCCGGTAAGTGTATGCATGCCTTCGATATGTCTTGTTTCACGAACGCCAATCTCAGCATTGGTAACGCTTACAAATGCATTTTCAAATCCCGGAACATACTTAATCATAAATTCTGATACAGAATTGATCTGCCTTCTTCCGTCAATCTCGCTTTCTGTTCTCTTTACGACATCCGTAGCATCCAGTCCGCAGATTCTGGTCGCATTAAAATGCATGGTGTTTGGATGAATGCCATTCAGTACGATCACGGAGTCTCGTCCAAATTCCAGGTCACCTGCCTCGACTGCTTTTTTTACCAGCTTCTTAAATCCCTGTCCAACAAAATAATGCTGTTTCAGTCGATCATCAAACTCTCTCATTGGAACGATATCTGATAAAAATTCAAAATCTTCCTGATTCTCCTGAATGTAGCGGAATACTTTTTCTGTATCTACATTTGCCATCTCAAACATTGCGGAAGAAGGACTAAATTTGTGTTCCACCGGATCACCGATGCAGTAATTTTCTCCACACCTTACAGCAATGTCCCCATCACCGGTCGCATCTACGATAACGTGAGCAGAAAAGTGAAGTCTGTCTCCGCCTTTTGAAACGGTTGTGAGTCCAGTCAGTTTAAAGTTATCGCAGTCTACAGAATCGATCATGGAATGATACAGAATATCTACGCCAAATTCTTTCAGCATTTCAACCGCTACATATTTATACTTTTCCCTGTCATAGAATCCAAGAGAATCTCCACTTCCATAAGGATCCAGCGTTTTCATATGCCCGGTACTTCCGGCTTCTTTTACCATACGATCCATAAAATCCTGTGGAATACCATTGATCACCTGTTCATCTTTATAATGAAACGGAGAAATCGGGCCAAGGACACTGGCTGTTGCCGCTCCACCTAAGAATCCGTTCTTTTCAATAAGAAGTGTATCTGCGCCTAATTTTCCGGAAGCCATTGCTGCCATGATTCCCGCCGGTCCACCGCCTACAACAATAACATCATAAATCTGTTTCATCTTTATCTCTCCTTCTTATTTTGAAATAAATTCCATTGCTCTGTCTGAAAGTTCTTTTATCTGTCGTAACTCTGACAACTCTGTTTCACTGATATAGTCTGCTGTATTTTTTCTAGTCCGTGCTTTGATGGAAAATCCGATTTCTTTCGCAAGATATGTTTTTGCACTTAACGGATAGTTTTTCAGTTCTATGAAAGAACACGGTGTAAGTATATCCTGTAAATATTCTGCCTTCTCAGGTTCCTTTTCCCAGTTCTCCAGCAGCCATGCATACAGTGCCGGGTGGAAGTTCGCCATAACTCCGCTGTAGCCAGCCGCACCATACTTCATACTTTCCAGAAGTGTGGAAGTATTGGCATTGTATAATTTCATATTGCTGCCTTTCATGATCTCAAGTTTTTTCCTGATTCCCTCGATATCACAACATGTGTCTTTCAGGAAATAAAACCTTCCACTGTCCGCACAAAATTCTACAACTTTTGGAGAAAGAATTCTTTTGTACGGATATGGGCATTCATAAAATCCAAGCGGAAGATTTTCTGGAAGTTCACTCATGATATTCTTTAATCTTTCGATCAGAACTTCGTCAGATTCATTTGCCGCTGCCAGACGGTTGGATAAAAGGATTACTGCATCTGCGCCTGCTTCGGCAATTCCGTTTAACTCCTGGATCTGGTCATGCAGGGAATAGGAAACATGACCTGATGAAATAACGGGAACTCTTCCATTTGCTGCTTTTTTGATGAAACGAGTGAGTTCTTCTCTTTCTTCCATAGAAAGATAAAACATTTCACTTGACTGGCACACCGCAAATAATCCAGAGGATCCTTCCTTTATGTACCAGTTTATAAGCTCTTCCAGAGCTGGATAATCTACATCGCCGTTTTGCTGTAAGGGAGTCAGCATAACCGGCCACATGCCATTTGGAAATTTTTTCTCCATCTTGCTCTCCTTGTTCTTTATTATTGAACTCCGTTCTCATGTGTGATCTTTAAAAAATCTCGATCGCTCGAGCTCTTTGTTCTTTATTATTGAACATCGTTCTTTATATTTATATATTATCATATTCATCCTTCTAACACAATAGACTATATCAACTAATATTTGAGTGTTTTTTTGTATATTATCTCCAATATTTAAATGAGCTGCTGAAAGTTATCACACTTAGCAGCAGCTCATTTGCATTATCTTCTTTTATCAGCCTCCGAGTTCCACCATGCGGTGAATGCAGCGGCCGGCTCCTTCCATTACATTCTCCGGAAGTTCGATCACTTCTCCGCCTGTTCCTTTGAGGCAGTTGTAAATATCCATCAGAGTGGTGATCTTCATGTTCATACAGGTCAGCATGACAGACAGTGGATAAAATTTCTTATCCGGGCATTCGAACTGTAAATGTTCTACAATGCTGTTCTCTGTTCCGATGATGAATTCTTTGTTCGGAGATTTTTTTGCAAAATCCATGATTCCTGTTGTGGAACCAACGTAGTCGGCTTTCTCTACGACTTCTTCACGGCATTCCGGATGTACCAGAAGAAGTGCGTCCGGATGTGCCTGTTTTGCTTTTTCGACATCTTTGGCACTGACTACGATATGTCTTGGACATCCACCTTTGTAGAATGCGAATGTTTTCTCCGGAAGTTTCTCAGCTACGAAGCGTCCGAGGTTCGGGTCCGGGATAAAAAGGATCTTGTCGTTTTCCAGTTTGCTGCAGATCTGGACTGCGGAAGAAGAAGTCACGCACACGTCGCACTCTGTCTTGAGTTCAGAAGTTGTGTTAATGTAGGCAACAACTGCATGATCCGGATACTCTGCCTTGAGTTTGCGAAGGCCTTCCAGGTCAAGCTGCTCTGCCATTGGACATCCTGCAACCGGGTTTGCAAGCCAGACTTTTTTGTCCGGGCTTAATACTTTGCAGGTTTCTGCCATAAAACGCACACCGCACATGATCACGCCGCTGCAGTCGCTCTCGGCAGCCTGCACGCTGAGTCCGTAGGAGTCTCCCATATAATCTGCAACTTCCAGGATCTCCTGTCCCTGATAAGCATGTGCAAGGATGCAGACATCCTGCTCTTTTTTCATACGCAGGATCTCCTGCTGAATTTCTTTGATCGTCATAACTTTATCTTTCCTTTCCCTGTAGTCTGTTCCCAGGGCTGAAGCGGTGCAAGGAATCCTGCCTCTCCCAGTTGTTTCTCGATCAGATCAAGTCTCTCCTCACTGGATGCCTCGATCAAATGGTAATGATATCCGGATGTGGCACTTGAAAGTACCGTTGAACGGCTGTTCCTGAGTGCTTCTGCAAATTCATTTACATCCTGTCTGGAACGGATATCCATCTCAGCCGTAACTCGTCCGTAAACACGGTGGCTGATGCTTATATTTTTGACATGACCGCCACAGTCCACGATCAGATTCAGCTCCTCCGCTGCTTTGTCCTGACTGTGGCGTACTTTGAATTCTCTTGTAAAACTACTGTCCTGCTGTATCACATATCCTTTTGTTGTAGAGAGGATTCCTGGCGTAGATGCCCGAATCACTGCCAGATCCTGTACAATGACCTGACGGCTGACCCCAAATCTGCCTGCCAGTTCTCTCGCTGCCACCGGGGCATCCGCATTGTGGAGGATCTTAAGGATTTCTCCACGTCTTTCCGCGGTGTTCATAAGATTCCCTCCTCTCACACTGCATGAAGATTCTTCATGGAAATGTCAAGGATCGGTGCGGAATGTGTCAGTGCACCGCTGGAAACAAAATCAACGCCGATCTCACGGATCTTCTGGATATTTTCTTTTGTGATGTTTCCGGAACACTCTGTCTGTGCTCTTCCGTCGATCAGTTCAACTGCCTGTTTCATTACTTCCGGTGTCATGTTGTCGAGCATGATGATGTCTGCTCCTGCCTCTACTGCTTCTTTAACCTGATCCAGAGTCTCTACCTCGATCTCGATCTTGCGGACAAACGGTGCGTAAGCTTTTGCCATCTGAACGGCTTTTGTGACACTTCCTGCTGCTCCGATGTGGTTGTCTTTAAGAAGAACTCCATCAGAAAGATTATATCTGTGATTACAGCCGCCTCCGACTCTTACTGCGTATTTCTCAAATACACGGCAGTTTGGTGTGGTCTTACGGGTATCAAGAAGAGTTACATTGCTTCCCTCGAGAAGTTTTGCAACCTGTCTGGTGTAGGTCGCGATACCGCTCATTCTCTGAAGGTAGTTGAGTGCTACTCTCTCTCCGGAAAGGAGAACACGGATGTCACCTGTTACCGTTGCCATCAGATCACCTTTTTTGACTTCATCACCGTCTTTGCAGTGAAAATCGATCTCTGTTTTTTCGTCAAGGATTGTAAATACTCTTGCGTAAATGTCAAGACCTGCTACAACACCATCTTCTTTTGCGATAAGGTCTACGGTTCCCTTAGTTGCAGTCGGCATAACTGCGTTTGTGGAAACGTCCTCGCTTGTGATATCTTCCTGTAATGCCATGCGGATCAGCTGATCTGCCTGCATTTTCATTGTAATTTCGTTCATGCTCTTTTCATCCTTTCGATTTCATTCCATACCATTTTGTGATAGCCGTCGAGGATCGCGTCGCGGTCTTCGTACATGCTGGTATCTATTGTATTGACCGGGCATTTTTCCGGTTTTCCTGCAAATATAATATCATCTGCTGCCCTTCTTGCAAAGACCAGAGATTCCAGAAGTGAGTTACTTGCCAGTCGGTTCTTGCCGTGAACGCCGTTGCAGCTTGTCTCACCGCAGGCATAAAGCCCCTTCATGGAGGTGCGGCTTCCGAGGTCTGCCTGGATTCCTCCCATGAAGTAATGCTGTGCCGGAACTACCGGAATCGGCTCTTTGCGCGGGTCAAAGCCCTCTTCCATGCATCTGTGGAAAATATTCGGGAAGTGTTTCAGGATCGTTTCTTCGCCGAGAGGACGCATGTCTTCCCAGACAAATTCTGTGTCGTCTTTCTCCATCTGTGCGAAGATTGCCTGGCTTAAGAGGTCACGTGGCTGAAGTTCTTCTGTGAATCGCTGTCCGTTCTTATCGTACAGGAGTGCTCCCTCGCCTCTTACAGATTCGGAGATCAGGAAGCGTCTGCCTGGTTTGTGGGAATACAGGGTTGTCGGGTGGATCTGCACGTAATCCAGATGTTCGAGTACTACCTGATGTTTCATTGCAATTCCGAGACCGTCACCGGCGATGTGCGGGAAGTTGGTGGAGTTTTTGTAAAGTCCGCCGAGACCGCCGCAGGCAAGGACTACATATGGAGAGCGGACCGGATATACGTTATTCTTCTCATCCATGATAATAACACCGCCACAGATGTTGTCCTTTGCGATCAGATCGACCATGGTCATGTATTCGCAGATCTCGATGTTGTCCCTAGTCTGGGCTTCGCTCAAGAGTGTCTGAGTGATCTGTTTGCCTGTGACATCCTCGTAAAAAAGGATTCGTGGCTGTGAGTGTGCACCTTCTCTGGTGAATGCGAGTTCGCCATTTGCATCACGTTCGAAGGTGACATTGTGGCGGATGAGATCGCGGATGATGCTGTTGGAACTGCGGATCATGAGGTCTACGGCTTTTTTGTTGTTTTCGTAATGGCCTGCACGCATGGTGTCTTCAAAATAGTTGTCATAGTCTTCTTCTCCGCGGAGCATGCAGATTCCGCCCTGTGCAAGAAAGGAATCAGACTGGTCTGCCTGCTGCTTTGTGACCATCAGAACTTTCATCCTGGAAGGCAGATTCAGAGCACAGTAAAGCCCTGCGGCTCCGGTTCCTACTATTATGGCGTCGTAATATTCATTCATTTCTTTATCCTCTCGCCGGATAATCCGGACTTTCCTTTTATCATTTCCGCCAGTATACCACCAGACATGATAGGTGTCAAGACACCTGTGTATATTGTCATAGACATCAACAAGACGAATAATATGATTTATCAAAAAAGCTGGTCAGATTTCACTTCTAACCAGCTTCATAAACATATGATTTACTTTTTCTTTACTATACCTCAAACCTCTTCCAACATTTTCTTCAGTTCACAGACTTCATAACCTGTATACTGTGCTATCTTCTCAAATGACTCTCCTGCATTAAACATCTGACGTACTATTTCTTTTTTTCCAATATCATAGCCGCTTCCATAACCTGTGTCATATCCTGTATTATATCCTGCCTCATACTCTGCCTTCCGGAGTTTCTTTTCTTTTTTCCCATGTCAGTCTTTTTGAGGATAAAAAACTGTAGCAGACAACCTGCTGCTGTCAGTATAATTCCGAGGCCCAGAGTCACCGGTAAACTTGTCAGCCCCAGGGAACTGTATATCTCTTCATAATCTAAGGCGAATACACCCAGCATGAATCTGCCCCATGTTACTGCAAGCAGTGAACTCGGCAACACTGAAGAATACTCTTTTGCACGAAATGTGGCAACTGCTGCGATTATCGAAGCCAGAAGTGTTATCACAAACACTATCATGTTCCATCTGGTGAACTACTCGGCAACAAGTTACCAGAGCATCTGAAATCTGGCGGGATACCGCC
>OODE01001987.1_pt1 | contig 11679 bp, 15 predicted proteins | sample 1671771 | NCBI WGS metagenome assembly OODE01 (sample SAMN06348191, study PRJEB24527) | human gut metagenome | biome: human gut; feature: ankylosing spondylitis patient; material: feces | host: Homo sapiens | place: China | collected 2015-10 | reverse complement strand
CAAACTTCGCTCAGACAGTGATGCAGCCGGCTCATAACGCAGATTTCTGGCGGCTAAGAATATCTAAGACTCCTGCAAATGCACGAAAAACAAAGTATTTTCTGCCGGGCTGGTATTTTGCTATATTATAATGATGTCAGAATATGGAGAAGCCGGGTGTTGTCCTGGGGGTGCATGATGCAGAAGCGGATGTATTCGCCGTCCAGGCATTCGAAGGAGGAGCAGTCGCGGATCATGAGACCCTGGTGGATGCAGGCGTCGAAGACGTCCCGGGAGGTCAGGCCGGGCTTCTGGATTTTCAGGAGGAGAAAGTTGGCGTAGGCCGGGTAGGTTTTGTAAGTGGGGATATTCTCCAGTGCTTTGAGCAGGCGGGTGCGTTCTGAGAGAATGAGGTCCCGGGTCTGGCGGATGTAGGTTTTATCCTGGAGCATCAGCTCGCCGGCCAGGGATCCCAGACTGTTGAGAGACCATGGTACCTGTTTTTCTTTCATTTTTTTGAGAAATTCCAGGTTCCCGGTGATTCCGTAGCCAAGACGCAAACCTGGGGCTGCGTAGAATTTTGATACGCCGCGCAGAATCATAAGGTTCGTGAATTCTCTGGTAAGGCTGACAGCAGTGATCTCATTGATATCCGGGGCAAATTCTACATAAGTTTCGTCGATCATCACGAAAATGTTCCGTTCATTGCAGAAGGAAACGATTCTGAACAGGTCATTTATGCTAATTGCAGATGAGGTAGGATTATTTGGGTTGCAGAGGATGAGAAAATCGTATTTTCCATCCAGAGTCCGGCAAAAGTCATCTACATCGAGAACAAAGTTATCCTCTTCGCGCAGGTGGTAGTATTCCTGAGTGCTTCCGGAGAAGGAGAGTTCCCTGGAGTATTCTGAATAGGTCGGACCCAGGATAAGGGTATGCTTTGGATTTTGTTCCTGTATCAGCAGTGCAATCAGTTCGCTGGAACCATTTCCGGGCAGGATGAATTCAGCAGGAATATTACAATACTCTGAAATTGTGCTGCGAAGTGAAGTATAATCTCTGTTTGGATAAGAAGACAGGATATCCAGCCGTCCTGCAAGCTGTTCCTTTACATGCTCGGAAAGCCCCAGCGGATTTACATTAGCCCCAAACTTCACAATTTCCTCCGGCTTAAGCTGATAGACCTCACATATTTTCTCAATATCACTCCCATGAAAAACCATTTTTGCTGTTGACATATAATATCCCTCATTTCCTATATAATCTAATCTATATAAACTTAAAATCACTACATAGCAGATCACAGATCTTTTCTGAACATTATTTTAACACTTATCACATCGTTCTGTAAACATCACTGTTTACATATTGCTATTCTGAAATATACAGGTCCCAATATCATTGCAGCAGGCATTTAACAGAAGGCAAGTCCCCACCCACTGCTTATTGCTTTTCGCAACCACCGCAGGGGATTTACTTGATTCGATTAAATAAGTCTCCTTCGCGTCCCTTTTGAAAAAATTAATGGAAAAAAATAAATGTAAATTGCAATAGGAAAGCGGAAAATAATTGCAATTTTACCTATTGCACAAAAATGTGATTGATTTATTGGTTAATTTGTTCAAAGTGTGGGCTGCGTTTCTTCCCAATGGGAGCGCCATTTAATCATACAAAAGGCGTACTGCTTAAATGACGCTCCCAAAGGTCAGAAACGCTTGTTTCTGGGTATGTTAAGCGGAGATACCTGTGTAAGTATCCCTGATTTCTTGTTGCTGTGTTTAGTTATTGGATTGGTAACAGTTCACACGTGTGAACTGACAAAAGTTTCTTTGTCTCGCCCTACGGCATAGGGCAGGCTACTGAAAGTGTGACATACAAACTTGAATTGTTATTGCTGTGTGGGGATAGTCTCACACAGTTTTTTATATTCGTATGAGGATAAGTAGTTAAAAAGTTTCCGAGGATAATTGTTTATCCAGTCTTGAATATCTTTTATATATTGGTCTGTGAAAGTGCTTATGTGAGAGCCTTTTGGAATCCAACGGCGGATTAGCTTGTTGGCGTTCTCATTTGAGCCACGTTCACAGGCGTTGTATGGATGGCAGTAGTATATTTTTGTCCTTTTCATTACCTTATTGTAATAGCTTTTCTCCATTGCATCCATATCCAAAAATTCTACGCCATTGTCACAGGTTATTGTTTTAAACGTGTCTCTGAATACTGGGGCTGAAAGATTGCGCTCTAAGCGGTCTAATATTTTTATAAGGCAGGCTTGATTTTTGCCGTCAGCTTTGAAAATTAGTTCTTCTCTTGTTTTGCGTTCTGTGAATACGAAAAGACAGGTTTTGTCACCTTTTCCAGATTCTACTGTATCAAGTTCCCAATGTCCATACTCTAAACGTTCATAAATTTCTTTTGGTCTTGTTTCGATAGAAGTGTGGTTGTGATTTCTTGCATTGCGTTTCTTTTCTGTAACTTTTTCTTTCTTTTTGCGTGGCATGGGGAGATTGCTTTCTGTTACGTTTAAGAGCAATCCGCTATGGACGTAATTGTAGATTGTTTTGAAACATACTTTTGTTTTAAATTCGAGGTTATTCTTTTGAATGTGCGCAAGGATTGCAACAGGGCTGTACTTCTTTTCCAAAATCATAGATTCTAAGAATTTGATAAGTTCAAGATCATTTCCGATTTTGAGGTCTTTTCCCTTGTTGTGGGAGCGTTCGTCCTGTATCTGCTGTCCTCTGTCAGCACAGTATTTCTTGTATGGTTTTAAGTTTGAGTCTATTAATTCAACAGTACCCAGTTTTATTTCTCTGTAGATAGTTGTAAGTGAACGGTTTAGTATCTTTGCAATTTCTTTTATTGGTGTTTTCTGATTTAGTAAGAGTTCTAATTGATAGCGTTCGTATTCTCTAAAATATTTTCTCATGTTATACTTTCCCCCTTTAACTGGGGGATGATAATAAATTAAAATATCCCTGTCAATGACAGGCGTTGTTGATTCTCAATCATTGACAGGGATATTTTAATTTATTTTCTTAGTTTGTTGTTGTGCTGTGTTAAGTGTTTGGTATTCAGTTCACACGTGTGAACTAAGTATACTGTTTTGGTCTGATTTGTTATTGCTGACTGTGTTCATTTTCTTTTGGATGCTTTAATTTGTATGTCTGTTTTACTGATTTCGTGCATTCATCAAACTGTTTGCAGGTGAGACAAAAAGACTTGCACTGTTTGCAGTCACGGAACATAAAATAATAAAGAAACTTAAGAAAATGGACTTTCAGAAACAGGGATAAATCCATCAGCAGGTAATCTAGTTTGTTCATGTTCGTTTTTCTCCATTTCGTCATACATTTGTTTTTTGGTTCTTAATATCTGGAAATCAATGTTTATATCGGAGTAAAGTTTCTTGAGTTCTGGATTCTCTGAGAGCATTTTCTTTAAGGCTCGAAGCTGTTGCAGGTGTTCTTTTGCTGAAAGCTTTTTATCGCTAAAGTGTACAGTTTTCCTGATTCGTTCCGCATCCTCTTGTAAGCGTTTTTTGGACTCCTGCATTTCCTTTTCAAAATCAATTTTTTCTTTTTGTTCCTGCTTAGGTTCAAAAAGCTTGTAATTGATAATTGTTTCAGATGGTTTCGCAGTCTTGCTAAATTCCATGTATAATACTTCCTGATTTGCTAAAGGGACTTTTACATCTGATATATAACTTACATCTGACAGATATTTACTATAAATCTTTGCGAGTTCGTCATAGTCGACATTATAGACTTTTTCAATCGGTCTGTCCGTGTTCTGACTTGCTAAATATCTGTGTTGGTTTTGTAAGATATGGGATATATCTTTAGTAATATATTTAGTTATGTAGGAACTTACCTTGCTTGAGTCGTTTATTTTTGTTGCTGTGGAAAATCCATATTTCCATAAGGGAAGATTAAATATTTTTGTTGCATAGGGCTTTTTTGCATAATCATAGACAAATTTTCCAATGCAGGTTTTGCCGGAGAATGCAAGGGGCATTTGTCCAATGTCTGCAAAGAGTCCGTGAAAGTGCCACTTTGATTTGTCCTTGTGAAGTTCTGGGACAAGAATATACTTTAAATCTGGGGCATAGCGTTTTTTGAGATTGTTTGTCCAGATGTTCAGTTTTTCAGATACGAGGTTGAAATCGGTGTTATCCAGTTTCTTTGGGTCTATCGTAAGGGTAATAAAGTAGTCCCATTTATTAGCCCTTGCGATTGCATATATCTGGTTTACTGTTCTGTTAACTGATGATTGAATACTGTGTTGTACCTGTGCGTGGGTACGGGCTGAATTTGTCTGTTTTGGTTTTTGTGTTCTGATTTTGTTCTTTACAGTGACAGGGCGTTTATACGTCCTGATTTGAATAGAATCAACATATTCAATAGTTTTTACATTGTAGTTCATTTTTATTTTCCCCTGACTGAAAAGTGTTGCTATTGTCAAGTATAGCAACACCACCTAAATGTGGCGTGCCGTCCATGATCTGCTTTGCCGCCCGCTTGCTTGGGGTCCCCTTAATCCCCAAGGCTCCGCAGACAGCACGCAGAACATGGACGTTACAGTTGCTTTAGTGTTTTCGTATCGAAAATTTTATAACTATCATAGAGTTTGTAATATTTCTTTGATGCGAACATTATTTCCGTGTGGTCTTTCTTTCCTGTGTCCATAGACTTAACGGGGATAAAGAAGAGATTGCCGCCACAGAGGAGAGCGAGAATCCACCCGAAAAGCTTGAAGTTCTTTACGTTTCTGTGTTCGTAGTCGTGTTGGAATATATGTCTTATCTGTTTGTCAATAAGGTCTTTATGTTGTGATACTAAAATGACAGTGTAGCCGAATTTTCTGTGCTGTGTGAAGAAAATTACCCACTCAGAACGTCCCTTTTGATTCCATGAACGGGAATTAAACATGGTTTGGCATTCGTCTATAATAAGGAGTGTTTGTTTTTCCTTTATCTGTCCACGGGCGTTGCGTTCGTGGTTTTTATTTGCGAAATCCATGAGAAAGTCAATGGTTAACTGTTCGTTGTTTAATTCCTCTACAATCCCGAGTTCACCTGTGTGTTTGTTCTTTTTGCAGTGTTTCTTTTTCCAGAAGTTTTCGTTTACCTCAAAGTTACAGATTACGTGTTTACCTTTTTTGTGATATTGGTCTATCATTTTTGCACAGTGTAAGGATTTACCAGAGCCAGGTCTTCCTGAGTAAAAATAAATCATGTTTGTTGTCCCCCTTTTGTAGTTTGTGTGGGGCAGTTCACACGTGTGAACTGCCTTAAATTGTCAGAATACTAAAAATAAGATCTTATGAATTGTGTGTAAAAGTGACACAATTAGTTCACACATGTGAACTGGGTTTATGCGTGTGAATTAGAAATTGTGCTTACTTCTGTAATCTGTGATTGCCTGTCTGAGATACTTGTATACGTAATAGGCAAGTACGCAGGCTAACCATGCGTTCATGCAGGTGGCGCAGAATTTAAAAGGTATGAAATAGTTAACGTAACCTAAAACATCCATACCCGAAGAGTCGGCAAGCTGTGAAAGCATGGCACGAAATGGGGCTGAGGGAAGTATACTTATAAGAACGTCCAGTATATCAAAGAATATCCCGATTGCTGATTTGATGAGTTCACCTGCCATTTAATCATCACCCCCGTTTGAGAAAAGTTTCCTTGATAGGTGGATAAGGAAAAGTATAAAAGTTACTGATAGAATGTAACGGCATGTTTTCGCGAGTTTTTCCCATTCTTCTGTTGATAAATCTATGTCTATGGTTTCGTTGATTTTAAAAGATTCTATTTTTATAGGTAACGAGAACTTCGGATTTTTTGGTTCTGCTGACATGGAGTTTAAGACTAAGGATATATCCCACGGAATTGATGTGGGGAACTTGTCTTTTGCTTTTTCTGCTGTCTCCTGTGAGCGGTCTTTAAAGAAGTCCATTACAGTGTCGGCTATAAGCAGGGCTTTTATTTCGTTTAGGGAATCTACAAGCTTTTGTTGGTACTTGTTGTTTTCTTCCAGTAGCTTCACCATTTCGTCAAACTTTTTATCTGAATTGTTCCAGAGGTCAGTCAGATATTTTGATAGGGTGGTAAAGTCGTATTTACAGCCGTTTTGCTCTGTCTCTGTTTTACCGTCTGATAAAGCTTGTATGGCTATCAGGATTTCTTCTAATTTGCCGTCGTTTTTCTCTATGTAGCCGGTTATGGTTTTGGCTAGTTTATCGTGATTTGTGCTAAACACTGTGAGTTTATCCAGTATCTTTTGCAACAGGGTATTTGTGTCGGTTAAGGAACCGTCGGAAAAGTCTGGTTTTGGGGTTGGTGTTGTGCCGTCACCGAAGTCACCGCCAGAGCCACCGCCACTAGGAGTTGGGGTTGGGTTGATTGTACCGCCGCCACCATCTGTGAAGTCGTCTAACCCGTTTAAATAATTGTTGATGGTTGTATCATACTGGTTTTGTATTTCTGTCTCTGTTTTATTTGTTGTATTGATGTTATAGGTTATGTCTGGTAGGTTTGTTGTGTTGTTAATGTATTTAATGTTGATTTTGAAACCGCCAGAGGGAAGTTGCGGAACGTAGGTTCTGCCATTACCTAGATAATTTTCCGCATCTTGCAAAGAATAAAATAACTTGAAAGGATTGCCGAAAACTTGCGCAGAACCCTTGAGATATAAATCTAATGAAAAATAATATTTGTTAGGCACCCGTGTAGTAACTTTATAACCTTTGCTAGAACCATATGTAATATCTAAAGCGGGAAGTTTGTCTACTAAAGAATCTGTATCTGAATCTAATGCGCGAATCTCCCCATCTGAATTTGTATAAAGTAAATAATTCAAAGGAATACCGCAATAATAAGAAAAATCACGGAATATAGTAGGATATGCAGAGGAGAAAGATTTAGCTAACGTGCGGTTATCAAACTTAGCTAATACAGAATCGGAAAGTGAACCGTACAAAGATTTATTTGTTGTAGGTTCAATGAGATAATAACCGTCTAGGGCGTGGACTTTGTCTTGAAGAGAAACGTTTAACTGATTGATAAAGTCACCGTTAAAATACATAAAATCACCATTGATTTTTATGGCTTCTTTTGCTTTTTCTTCATCCTTTCCGAAATATTTATCCCACGTATCTTGAATTACGTCAGCCGCCCCAGTGATACCTGGTTTATAAGCACGCATTAAAAGCTCGTCAAGAAATCTTAATCCTTTTGGAACGGGGTCATAATCAGTGGGTATAGGGGGAGTAGGTGTAGTAGTAACAAAATTACCGTCACCGTCAACAGTAAGATCTGCATAAGCTACGAAGCAGTTACTAAAAGTTAACGAGACAGCCAAGAGGAAACATAATACTTTTTTCAAAATTTCACATCCTTCCTTGTACAATAAAAAAAAGAGACTGCAATATTGCAATCTCTAAATGTATAAAATGTTAATCTTTAAACCATGATAAAATTTTTTGTTTTAAACTATTGATAGAATCATCAAGATGTTTTGCATGTTCCACACGTTCATATAAAATTTGTTCAAATGGAAAAGGCTTATCTATATGTAATTCTTCGTCCGTTTTAAGAGGATTAAAAGCACGAATATTATTGCGGATAGCATCAAACCGTTTTTCATAACTTTCTTTTTGCAAGTTAAGAATATAATCATCACCACGCGAATATTTATTATCTTTCATAGTATACACCTTTACTTTCCCGTAAATGATAAAGCTGTTCTGTTTAGTTTCTTTTGTGATTTATTATATCATAATACAAGAGACAGCACAATTGTTATTTATATTCAATTATCATGGTTCTGTGTTTCTTTATGGTTTGGGTTTTGGTTTTGCTTTAGGTACCATTCCTTCAATCTCCCCCAAACCCCCTCTTTATGCCCGATTCCCAGAAAGAGGGGGCTTTAGTTTCTTTGTCTCGCCTTGCGGCATAGGACAGGCTATTGGAAGTGTAACGTACAAGCTTAGCTTCTTTGTCTCTGTGTGAAGTAGTTCACACGTGTGAACTGACTGGAAGAGGGGAGCAAAGCCAAAACCAAAAACATAAAACCCCTTGTAGTCAAGAGGGGCTTAACAGTAAAGACTGCCAAGCCCCTCTCTTATACATTCTTCTTTTCTTGAACCTTGTAAAGTGTTTTCTTCCTTTTCCACAAAAACCGTGGAAAAGAGTAAAACACTTGACAAGGGGGAGACATTCCCAGTCAGGGGGACGGAATGCCAAAAGAATAGCCCGTTTTAGATTTGGGTTAGTGATTTTACACGAAAACTCGTAGAATCTAACTATTTCGGTTTATTTATTATTGTTGAACCTTTGTTAAGGAGTAACTACAGTTCACACGTGTGAACTGTAGTTAATATGAAGAATCTGAAAGACTCTTAGTTGGCGATACTTCTAAAGAAGTTGATGCCAAGTTTGACAGCAATCATGATTCCTGCAATTGTAAGACCTGCCGGAAGTGCGGCTTCAATCATGGAGATTGTGTCAGTTTTAATTGTAGCGACTGCTGTAGTAAAAGCTGTGGTAATACTTTCCATAGTGTTTCCCTCCTGTTAGATTTTTAATATATATGAATAAAGCTAAGAGCTTTAAACACACCGTAAGTCGCTAGGATTAACAGAGTCAAGAACGCAAAACCTAAAGCGAAAGCCTTAGCATAGGTTATAAGAATCTCTGTGATAAAATCCATATTCATGTATTGGCTTGCAAAATCAGCAGCCAACGTTGTAGCCTGTGTTACACCGTCTGAAATAACGGGGGATTCTGTCACCTGTGGTAGAGGTTGTAAAGAATCAGTGAACACAGTACAAATAATGCCAGATAAAGCCATCTTAATACCTCTTGTAAACGTATGAAATCAATCTGCATTGTTTTTCCTTTTCAGTTCACACGTGTGAACTGTTATAGCTGTGTAAATAATAAAGTTTCTTTGTCTCGCCCTACGGCATAGGGTAGGCTACTGGAAGTGTAACCTACAAGCCTAGCTTCTTTATCCCTACGTGAAATAGTTCACACGTGCGAACTGTTGTGGCTGTGGAACTTTATTAAAATTTACGCCAGACGGAACGGGCAAGAACCAGACCAGACAGGAAACCAATTAGAACGATTGTCAAGACCAGACAGGAAAGCGTGTTCTTCGCCTGCTCTGTAAGAGTCTGGGCAGTTTCTAAGACCTGCGTCTGATACTCCTGCTGTTTGGTATGTAACTGTTGTAACAGGATGTAGATGTCCTGCTCTTCTGGAGTGGGGGTTGGTACTGCATCCCCTGTGGAATCCTGCGTGGAATCCGTAGGGGTTGCAGTATCACCCGTTGTAACTGTGTCTGTACCTGTCGTATCAGGTGGAGCGGGGGAAGAATCCCCCGTGTTTGGTGTGGCTGTGGAATCTGGGATCCCCTGAGGGGTGGAAGTCGTCGCATCCCCTAGGGAATCAGAAAAGCCTGTATTGTCAACGGCATTTGCCGTATCTGTAAACTCTGCCATTTTTCATTTCTCCATTTTGAGGGCGGGGGATAGGCGAAACCCCACCCCCTATATATCCAAGTTCACACGTGTGAACTGAATACCAATTATAACTTGACGAAACCATTGACTTTCCACTCTCCGCAACGGGCGTTATTGATATTAACCTGTCCCGTAAGGATGTAGTCTTTGCCTTTCTCGAATTTATTGTAGGCGTTTTCGTCAACAACCTTTACTTTTTCCACATCGTCACCATCCATGATAACGAGTCTGTAAGTAATTCCTGCATTGCCGTCTACAGCGTAAGGAGTTGCTGTTTTGCTGATAACTGTTACTGCTTTGTCCATTGTTGTGTAAATTGTCATATTGTTTTATCCTCTCTTTCTTATATCTCCGCAGTTACCTTATTCGTAGATAAGTTCTAATACATAGCGGATTTTTTTATTCTTGAAATGATTATCATTTTTCATATCGTTGTAAACGTTTTCCGCCTGTTCACGACAGCTTAAAAGTTCTTCAAAGCTGTTACACATCTTGAGCGGAACCCTGCCAGTTTCAATCTCTGGGGAGTTCATAACTTCGGATTCTTCCATATCCTCTACATCTGTAGCTTCGGAATCAATGATTTCCTGTGAATCCTCTGTTTCTTCGCTCTCGATTGCAAGGGGCTGTTTGCCAAACTCTATAATCTTGCGCACTGACCAATCAGGCTGTACTGCTTCAATCTGCTCTGGGGTAAAGGAGAGCATATTGACAAGCTGTGAACACTTGAAGTTTTTATAGGTATCCTGCAAGCCTGTGGCTTTACCGTCTGCAATGTTTCCAAACTTCTCAACTACACGGATGTAGTTGTGGGTTGCTGTTTTCTTGATTTCAAAAGCATCAAGGGCAAATTCAGCAATGTTCTTATAATTGTCGATGCGGTAATATTCATTGTGGTGAATCTGCCAGAGCGCACACGCTATATCTACATATGCGGCACTTGCTTTTGTGAATCCTTTTTCAATGTTATTTTTCAGCTTGTTATATGATGCTGTGTCACGTTTACCGAAAACAGGAACTTCGGCTTTTTCAAGTTCTTCTGTTATGGCAGTAACTTCTTTCTTCCCTGCCTTTTCTGTGTTCCCTGCGGACTCTGGTGAAAAGTCCATGCTTAACTGTTTGTCATTCTTCTGAATCTCGCCCATCTTCTTTTCCCCCTGCTTTTTTCTCTTTTATCTGGACTCTGGGTAAGTGCCGTTTGATGAAAGCTAAAATTGTGAGCATATAACAGATACTTCCCAAAATCAAAAAGATTCTAACTAATGTCAATAAATTCATGTTACCCGATATTTACGCTATAGATGTATAACGGGTAAAAGTGCCGCCCCTGAGAATCAATGATTGCGACATAATCACTGCAAAAACCGATTGCATCAATGATTTCTGGGAACTGTTCCTGCATCTGGTTTTCCGTGTATACGGAAATATTCATGCAGTCATCAAACTGTTTTACCGCATCCCCTGCGGAGTCTATAACCCACGCTGTGAACATCTTTTCGCTTGTCCTCTCTTTGTTTATAGTCTTGCACCGTTTGAACATTGTTTCTTTGTCCTCAGTTCACACGTGTGAACTAAAATGATTATCTATTGTTTTTGTAGAATCCTGCATTTGCTAAAGCATTATGAATACTTTTAAAGGACTCCATTCGTGTAATTGCTAAAGGTGTTAGACCTTTAGTTGAATTCAATGCAACTGAATCGAGAAGACACATTTCGATTTCACACAAAGTATCTTCACTTGCTACAATTTTTCCTAAACCTTTTACATCTACTTCCATATTCCGCCTATCCTTTCTTATGTTCAGTTCACACGTGTGAACTGTTTTTCGCTCATTTCTTATTACGCTTTAATTTTACAATAAACAATGGAAAAAAATAAAAAATAAACCTCTTGACATATCTGCATTAGCGTGGTAAAGTAAACACATCAAAACCGATGAGAAAGAAGAGTAAACAACCAAGAATCATTCCAGAGAACGGCAATTGGTGGGAAGCCGTATGAAACTGATTGTTGAATGGCCTTTCGAGGGCGGCCCGAAATCTTGATAAGCGTGAGAGTAGGCACCGACGGGAACCGAACCCGTTATAAATCAGGAGTGTATGTTTGTACATGAGAAAGTGGACGATTCGTCAATTTGAGTGGTACCGCGATAATAAGATTCTTATTAC
>OODE01001983.1_pt1 | contig 11691 bp, 6 predicted proteins | sample 1671771 | NCBI WGS metagenome assembly OODE01 (sample SAMN06348191, study PRJEB24527) | human gut metagenome | biome: human gut; feature: ankylosing spondylitis patient; material: feces | host: Homo sapiens | place: China | collected 2015-10 | reverse complement strand
AGTACGGCTTTGTGCGGGCCGTGCAGACCTCGCGTCCGTGCCACACCAGACGGTGGCAGAAATCGCTCCCCTCTTCCGGCGGAACCAGCTTCCAAAGTGCCATTTCTACTTTTTTTGGCTCTTTGATGCCGTCCACCAGTCCCATGCGGTTCACCAGGCGGATGCAGTGGGTATCGGTAACGATCGCCGGTTTGTGAAACACATCGCCCATAATGAGGTTGGCGCTCTTTCTTCCCACGCCCGGAAGCTTTAACAGCGCGTCAAAATCCTCCGGGACCTTTCCGCCGTACTCATCGCGCAGCATTTTCATGCAGGCGCTGATGTCGCGGGCTTTGCTCTTTCCCAGTCCGCACGGCTTTACGATCTCTTCGATCTCTTCCACCGGTGCGTCCGCGAGTGCGTTTACATCCGGAAATTTCTCGTAAAGAGCCGGAACGACTTTATTTACCCGCTCATCGGTACACTGTGCTGCCAGACGCACACTCACTAAAAGCTTCCACGCCTCTTCATAATCCAGCGTACAGTCTGCATCCGGGTAGGCTTCCTTCAGTCTTTGGATAATTTCCAGGGTCTTCTGTTTTTTTGTCATAGGATGAACCTCACTATTGCAGGAACAGGTGCCGGTATCGTTCCGATGCATACTGGCACCTGCAATATTTACTCGTTTGATTTTCGGTTAATGAATTCTGTCCGGATCTTGGAATAAACGAACTTCTGGCTGTGGTAGAGCCCATAATATCCAGACAGGGTAAAGCACACTGCCACGGCAATGGCATAATATGGCATTGCGGCAAATCCAAAAAGTTCAAATGCCATGAACATCGTGGACACCGGACAGTTTGTTACGCTTACGAACAGGCATGCCATTCCAACCGATGCGCACAGTCCGACCGGCAGTCCGGTCACCAGGCTCATCAAGTAGCCAAACGCGGCGCCGACCGTCAGCGTCGGCACGATCTCTCCGCCCTTAAAGCCTGCGCCAAGCGCTACTCCGGTAAACAGGATCTTCATCAAAAATGCATAAACCGGAATTCTTTCACCTTCAAATACCATTTCGATGATCTGAGCACCACTTCCGTTGTAAAGCCGCGCCGGAAACAGGAGGGTCAGGACAATAAAGATCGCGGATCCCGCCAGCACGCGGATATAGGGATTCGGAAAAACCTTCCGGTAAGCATGACCACACTGATGCAGGCTGACACAAAGGAAGATTCCGACACAGGCACACAAAATTCCGATGAGCACTGTCAGAAGCGCAGATGAGGCGCCAAACTCCGGCACCAGGCCGATCTCATAATGCTCCGGAGCCAGACCCAGGAATTTTGCCACTGACACACCGACAAACGCCGAAAAAACGCATGGAACCAGAGCCGCATAGTACATAACGCCAATGCTGATGACCTCCATGGCAAACACGGCTGCCGCAAGCGGAGTTCCGAAGATAGCGGAGAACCCGGCACTCATGCCGCACATAATGGCAATCTTTCTGTCCTTCTCATCCAGTCGAAAAGCCTTACCGATCAGGTTTCCCAGGCTTCCGCCAAGCTGCAGTGCTGCTCCCTCCCGGCCGACGGAAGCCGTTGCCAGATGGCTCAGCAGAGTTGAAATAAAGATCAGCGGAGCAGTTGCCGGCGTAACCTCCTCTGTAGAGGAAATAGAATCCAGGACCATATCCGTACCGCGGTTTTTTTCTTCATGTGCAAACCGGTACAGCCATACGATCAGGAGTCCGACAAGCGGAAGCAGATACAACGTCCAGCTGTGGCTCTTCCAGAAAGCAGTTGCTTTCTGGATACCAAGGCCAAACAGGGTTCCGGCCAGACCGATCGTCACACCGGAAATTGCAGAAATAAAGGTCCATTTCAAAAAATAACGTATATTCTGACGGAGTGCCTGAATTGTCTCATTTGTATGTTCTGTCATAATCGTTCACCGCTCAGTCACTGTAGGTGCCCTTGGACTTCACCAGCTTCGGGCGGTATCCGGCATCGTTTAATGCCTGCACGATACGGTTCTTATGATCGGTTCCCTCAGCCTCCAGGGTAATGCGCAGCTCTACAGCCGCATTGCGGTTGATGCTGATAAACTGGTTATGCTCCAGCTTGATGACATTGCCGCGCTGCTCTGCAAGCAGGGAAGAAACCTTTGCCAGCTCGCCTGGCTTGTCTGGAAGCAGAACGGATACGGTGAAGATACGGTCTCTCTGGATCAGGCCATGCTGTACTACAGAAGACATGGTGATGACATCCATGTTGCCGCCGCTCAAAATAGAAACGATCTTCTTTTTCTGTACGTTTAAGTGCTTCAGGGCTGCTACGGTTAAGAGGCCGGAGTTCTCGACGATCATTTTATGGTTCTCCACCATATCGAGGAAAGCTACGATCAGCTCGGAATCTTCCACGGTGATGATGTCATCCACATTTTTCTGGATGTACGGGAACAGCTTCTCGCCCGGGCGCTTCACAGCGGTACCGTCTGCGATGGTGTTTACGGTCGGAAGGGTCAGGACATGGCCTGCCTTTAAGGACTCCTGCATGCAGTTTGCTCCGGCCGGCTCAACGCCGATCACCTTAATCTTCGGATTTAAGAGCTTTGCCAGGGTGGAAACGCCTGTGCAGAGTCCGCCGCCGCCAACCGGAACGAGGATATAGTCTACGGTCGGGAGCTCCTTGATGATCTCCATGGCGATGCTGCCCTGACCGGTAGCCACCTCTAAGTCATTGAACGGGTGAACAAAGGTATATCCGTGCTCATCAGCGAGCTCATAAGCGTGGGCGCATGCCTCATCGAAGACATTTCCGTAAAGGACAACTTCAGCACCGTAGGATTTCGTGCGGTTTACCTTGATGAGCGGTGTGGATACCGGCATAACGACTGTCGCCTTAACGCCTGCAAGCTTTGCGGCGTAAGCGACGCCCTGTGCATGGTTTCCGGCAGATGCTGTGATCAGACCGCGGGAGCGCTCTTCCGGTGTGAGCTGGCTGATCTTATAGTAAGCGCCGCGTACCTTGTAAGCACCGGTACGCTGCATGTTCTCCGGTTTAAAATAGATCTTGTTTCCGTAACGCTCAGAGAAATATTCGCTGTAGATCAGCTTTGTCTCCTGTGTCACTTTCTTTACGATCTCGGAAGCTTCTTCAAATTTTTCGAGGCTGAGTTCCTGCATTTCCATTTGTATTCTCCTTATTGTTACAGCTTACGCTGTCATTTACTGTATAATGCCGTGGACAGCCGCGTCTGACGCAGGCATCTGACAGGGCATATTTTTCGGGTTATTCCGGCTGCTTCGCGAACAGGGCCTTCACAAAGTCCTCGGAATTGAATTTCTGTAAGTCATCGATCTTCTCTCCGACTCCCACATATTTTACCGGGATGCCGAGCTCGGACTGGATCGCAACGGCGATGCCGCCCTTTGCGGTTCCGTCAAGCTTTGTGAGGATGATGCCGGTGATATCAGCTGCTTCCATAAACTGGCGGGCCTGTACCAGGGCGTTCTGTCCTGTGGTTCCGTCGAGGACTACGAGAGTCTCACGGTAAGCTTCCGGGTATTCTTTATCGATGATGCGGTTGATCTTCTTAAGCTCCTCCATGAGGTTTTTCTTATTGTGAAGTCTTCCCGCCGTATCGCAGATCAGCACATCCGCATTTCTGGATTTTGCTGCGGAGATGGCGTCGTAGATCACGGCAGCAGGATCGGATCCCTCTTTCTGGGCGATCAGCTCCACGCCCGCGCGGTTCGCCCACTCGGCAAGCTGGTCGATGGCTGCGGCACGGAAGGTATCAGCTGCGGCGAGGACGACTTTCTTTCCCTCTGCCTTTAACTGGTCCGCAAGCTTTCCGATGGATGTGGTCTTTCCGACACCGTTGACACCGATGACAAGAACAACAGATTTTCGGTGTTCGAATTCATATGCGTTCTCACCGAGGTCCATCTTGCTGCGGATGCTGGCGATCAGGGCTTCCCGGCACTGCTCCGGGTCCTTGATATGCTGTTCTTTTACGTTCTTCTTGAGGTCCTCGATGACCGCCATGGTGGTCTGGATCCCCATATCGCCCATGATCAGGGTCTCCTCCAGTTCCTCATAAAAATCCTCATCAATGCTGGAATAACCACTGAAAATCGAATCAAATCCGGCAACGATATTGTCTCTTGTTTTGGTAAGGCCGCTGACCAGACGTTTAAAAAATCCTTTTTTTTCTTCAGCCATTTTCATACCTCCTCGTTATCTGGTTAACTGGTTCTCGACCAGGTCTACGGAAACCAGGGTGGATATGCCCTTCTCCTGCATGGTGATACCATATAACCGGTCTGCGGCATTCATCGTGCCGCGTCTATGTGTTATTATAATAAATTGTGTATTTTTCGTCAACTTCTGAAGATAAGATGCGAAGCGTCCAACGTTGGAGTCATCCAGTGCCGCCTCGATCTCATCGAGAAGACAGAACGGGGACGGTTTCAGGTTCTGGATCGCAAACAGAAGCGCGATCGCGGTCAGAGCTTTCTCTCCACCGGAAAGCTGCATCATATTCTGAAGTTTTTTGCCCGGCGGCTGTGAGATGATCCGGATACCGGCTTCGAGGATATCTTCTCCCTCTGCCAGTTCCAGCGTTCCCTTTCCTCCACCGAACAGTTCCTTAAATGCCTTGTCAAATTCCCTCTGGATATCCTGGAATTTCTCGGCAAACTGCTTCCGCATTCCCTCATCCAGTTCCTGGATGATATTCTCCAGTGTCTCCTCTGCCTTGACAAGATCCGTATACTGGGTCGTCAGGAAAGTGTGACGTTCGAGAAGTTCTTTGTAATCTTCGATCGCATTGACGTTGACGGAACCGAGCCTGCGGATCTCCTCTTTGATGCGGGTAACGTCTTTTTTGATCTCCTGAAAATCATCGAGCTCTTCTTTTTTGTAAGAAAGCGCGTTATTTGGAGTGATCTCATACTCTTCCCACATGTAGGAGATCCGTCCTTCCCGCTGTTCTTCGACCTTTTCTGCCTGACTGCGCAGACGGAAACATTCTTTGTCCAGAAGTGTGGTTTTCTCAGAAAGACGGTCTCTTTTTTCAAAAAATGCCTTGTGGCTTTCGGTTCTCTCTTCCTTCTCTGCCTCGCATTTTTGTCTCTGTACAAGAAGCTGTTCGTCTTTTTTGCGGCAGTCTTCGATCGCTTTTTTGAGGTCCTGGATGCCGCCTTCTTTTCGGGTGATCTCATCTCCGCTCTGGGCGAGACTGGTAAGCAGGTCCTCGGATTCCCTTTCAAAAGCCTCGATCTCTGACTGCAGTCGGCTTAAGTTTTCCTGAAGGAAATGTTCCTGCTGTTCCAGCGCGGAAGAATCCAGACGAATCTGCTCCAGTTTCTTCTGTTTGGCAGTCTCTTCTGCTTTCCATTCATCCAGCTCGGCCTGCTTCGTCTCGATAAAGGTTTCCAGCTCTTTCTCGTCTTTCTGGGAATCTTCGAGCTCTTTTGCAATATTCTTATGATCCTCACGGATCTCCGATGCCTGATGTCTCAGCTCATCCTGATCGCGGTCGATCTGACGGTAATTTTTCTGGATCTCCTGTGCCTTTTCCTGAAGCTGTTCGAGGTTCATCTTCGCGGTATTCTGCTCGATGTACTGTCCACGGAGCTTCTGCTGGAGTTCGTTTATCGTGTCACGGAGTTTATTTCGCTGTTCACGGTTTTTAAGGATCGATCGCTGGGTCGTTTCCAGTTCTTTCTTACGAAGTGCGACGTTTTTTTCCAGCTCCTCTATCTCACGGCGGCGGCCGAGGAGATTGCTGTTGTTACGGAACGCACCACCGGTCATGGAACCGCCCGGGCTTAAGGATTCACCTTCGATCGTGACCATTCGGAGACTGTGGCGGTATTTCTTGCCGATCGCGATCGCATGGTCGATATTGTCCACCACCAGAACCCTGCCGAGAAGATACTGTACCAGTTCACTGTATTCTGCATCTGCCTGGACCAGTGTGTTCGCCGTTCCGATCACTCCCGGTTCCTTCAGCGCATCTCTTTGTGTAAAGCCGCCTCTTCCGCTGATATTCGACAGTGGAAGGAAGGTCGCACGGCCATAACGGTTCTGCTTCAGGAAACCTATCATCCGCTTCGCCGTCTGTTCATTGTCCGTTACGATATTCTGGATGCTTCCGCCAAGTGCTGTCTCGATCGCAACTTCGTAATCCTTCTGCACATGGACGATATCTGCGACAACGCCCCGGATACCCGGTTCTTTTGCCTTCTGTTCCATGACCCTCCGGATACTGTTGCCATAACCGTCATAACGCTCTGTGATATTCCGCAGGGATTCCAGACGGGATGCCTCTCTGTGGTAGGCGGTCTGTCCTGCCTCTATCTCCCTGCTCTGTTCCTGCAGTTTCGTCTGAAGTTTCTGTACTTCTCCACTTAAATGGGTACATTCCTCATTGCCTTCCTGGATCGAAGCTGTGATCTCGTCATAAGCTTGCTGATAACGGCTGCGATCATTTTCGAGGACTTCTTCCTCGCTCTTTAAGCGAAGAATCCTCTGGCTTACTTCTGCCTTACGGATATCGAGCTGCTCGATCATCGCATCAAATCGCTGCGCTTTTCCCTTGGTCGTGGCACGGCTGTTGAGGATCTCGATGATCTCATTCTTGCCGTCCTCCACCGCACTGGTGCATTCTTCTACATTGGAAGCGATATTTTCGAGTTCTTTCTCTTCCTCCTTGAGATTCTTTCGGATCTCTTTTAACTTTTCGTGAATCGCCAGTTTCTCTTCGCTTAAGTTTTCCTGCTCTTCCCGGCGATGTGCAAGTTCTTCCTTGAGCGTTGCCAGTCGGGATTTGAAATGTTCACTGCTCTGTCTGCCCGCAAGGATCTGCTCCTCGAGGACCTGCATCTGACCTTCAAACTGCTGCTTTCCAAGGGCATTCTGCTGCTGTTCCTCTTTAAGAGAATCCAGACGCTCATTCAGCGTTTCCAGTTCTTCTTCCAGACGTTCGTATTCTGTTTTGGTGCGGTCATAGGCTTTCTGGGCTTCGTCAAGTTCTCTCTGGGCATTCGAAAGTTTCTGCTCCAGTTCTTCCAGATTCTGAACGCTCTGCTCGTATTCCAGAAGGAAAAGATTGACATCCAGTGTCTTAAGTTCCTCCCGCTTGGCAAGATAGATCCTTGCTGTCTCGGACTGTTTCTCCAATGGACCGAGCTGTTTGGTCAGCTCGCTCAAGATATCTGTCACACGGACAAGATTCTGGCGTTCTTCTTCCAGCTTCTTGATCGTGGTATTTTTTCTTCGTTTGAATTTTACGATTCCCGCTGCCTCGTCAAAAAGCTCCCTGCGGTCCTCTGGCTTGCCGCTTAAGATCTTGTCGATCTGTCCCTGTCCGATGATGGAGTAGCCTTCCTTACCGATACCGGTGTCATAAAACATCTCCTGGATATCCTTCAGGCGACAACTGCTGCCATTGATCAGATACTCACTTTCCCCGGAACGGTACAGCCGTCTCGCGACAGTCACTTCATTAAAATCCACTGGAAGCTTGTGGTCGCTGTTATCCAGTGTGATCGCCACCGATGCGAAACTTAAGGGCTTTCTGGACTCTGTACCGGAAAAAATGACATCCTGCATATTGCCGCCTCGAAGCTGCTTCGCGCTCTGTTCTCCGAGAACCCAGCGGACGGCATCGCCGACATTGCTCTTTCCACTTCCGTTCGGTCCGACGATACCGGTGATCCCGTTGTGGAATTCAAAATTGATCTTCTGGGCAAACGATTTGAAGCCATATACTTCAATATTTTTTAAATACATAGTTCACCTGCAATTTATTTCATTTGACGCTTACAGCTTCCAGCTTTTTCTCCTGGATCGCCTGGTAAGCTGCCGCCTGCTCTGCGGCTTTTTTGGTGTGGCCGGTGCCACATCCGTACACTTCACCGTTTACTCTTACTTCTACGCTGAACTGCTTGTCATGATCCGGACCTTTTTCCTCTGTGAGAATATACTCTACCGGCTGGAGTCCTTTCTCCTGAACGATCTCCTGTAAGATCGTCTTGCTGTCATAGAAAAGCTGCTTGCTCTCGATATCATTCAGGATAAAATTCAGCACAAACTCTCTCGCCGGCTCAAATCCGCCGTCAAGGTAAATCGCGCCAAGGAGTGCCTCGGTCGCATCGGATACGATAGAATCTCTGTTTCGTCCTCCGGTCATGTTCTCTCCACGTCCAAGGAGAAGGAATTTCGGGAGTCCGAACTGTCTCGCACAGTAGGCAAGGCTCGGCTCGCACACAAGGCTGGCTCTCTTTTTGGTGAGTTCTCCCTCCGGGATCTGCGGAAAACGTGCATACAGGAAATCACTGCTGACAAGTTCCAGTACCGCATCGCCCAGGAATTCCAGACGTTCATTACACCCAAGTTTGCCAAGCTTTTTCTCGTTGGCATAGGAGCTGTGTGTCAGTGCCTGTTTCAAAAGTTTCTTATTCTGAAAAGTATATCCTATGATCTGTTCCAATTCTTCCATATTATTTCTGTCCTTCTTTTTCTGCTGCCGGTGTTTCTGGGGCTTCATAATGAGGCGGAAGAATACGCTCGGCGATTTTTTCATTTATTTTCTGCTGTTTAAACTGCACACACTGGAAGATCGCATTGCGGATCTCGACTGATTTCGCACTTCCATGTGTCTTGACTACAAGTCCTTTGAGACCCAGAAGCGGTGCTCCGCCGTACTCTGTCGCGTCAAAGCTCTTGAGTGTCTGTTTCAGTGCCGGTTTCACGAGGAGCGCACCGATCTTGCTCTTTAAGGTGCTCATCATTCCTTCTTTTATCTTGTGGATCAGCTCGGAGCTGACACCTTCATACAATTTGAGGATGACATTTCCGACAAAAGCCTCGCAGACGATGACATCTGCATAACCTGCCGGAATATCTCTTGCCTCAATGCTTCCGATGAAGTTGATGCCTTCGATCTCCTTGAGAAGAGGGAAAGTTTCTTTGACCAGTGCATTTCCCTTCTCTTCCTCTGCGCCGTTATTTACGATAGCAACACGCGGATTCTTGATGCCTACTACATTTTCCATATAGATAGAACCCATCTTGGCAAACTGTACCAGATGGGACGGTCTTGCGTCTACATTGGCACCACAGTCGATCAGGAGGGATACTCCCTTGGCTGTCGGGATCAGCGGGGCAAGAGGCGGACGTTCTACACCTTTGCTTCGTCCGACAAGTACCTGGCCTCCGACCAGAACAGCACCTGTGCTTCCTGAAGAAACGAAAGCATCGGCTTTCTTTTCTTTGACCATCTTAAGTCCGACTACAATCGAAGAGTCTTTTTTCTTGCGGATCGCAAATACAGGAGGCTCTGCGGTTTCGATCACTTCTGTGGCATTCACCACCTGGATCCTGTCTTTCGGATAATCCGGATATTTCTTAAGTTCTGCCTGAACCACGTCTTCCACACCTGTCAGGATCACCTGAATATCATCCCGTTCTTTTACTGCCTCTACAGCAGCTTTCACAGGTTCCACCGGTGCATAGTCGCCGCCCATGGCATCTACAACTACTTTTACTAATTCTGCCATAATCTGTCCTCCTGCTTATTTCTTTATGTCAAATCTACAAATCTGTTCTGAAAAAATCATTCCTGCTCACGGCAGAAAAAGATTTATCTCTTTATCTTACTAAAGAATACCGTGAAAATCAATAAAAACCGCGCAATTCATTATCTCTTTCTGATTAATTATTATTCTGCGCCTCGATCTGCTCTGCGAGATCATTCAGATATACCCAGCGGTCCATCTTTTCTTCCAGCTGTGCTTCTGCCTGTGTTTTTTCCTGTGTAAGTTCATTTAATTTGCCGGAATTGGTCGCATTTGCCATAATATCCGCATCCAGCTTCTCAATACGGGCCTCCAGAGCCGCAATATCATCATCGATCGTCTCATATTCCCGCTGTTCTTTGTAGCTGAATTTCAGTTTGACCGGACGGTTCTGTTTCCAGGTCTTCACAGAATCTTTCTCTGTCTTTGGCGCTTCAGAATCATTTTTTACTGCTCCGGAAGCTCCACTTTCTTCGACATCGATTCCCTCGCTGCGTTTCTTTGCCTCCAGATAATCGGTATAACCGCCTTCATATTGGGTAAGATTTCCATTTCTGTCAAATTCAAAAATACGGTCGGCCAGATTATCAAGAAAATAACGGTCATGAGACACCGCAATAACGATTCCGGCAAACGAATCCAGATAGTCCTCCAGGATCGTAAGAGTAGGAATATCGATATCGTTCGTGATCTCATCCAGAAGAAGGACATTTGGTGCTGCTGCCAGCACTTTGAGAAGATACAGGCGTTTCTTCTCTCCACCGGAAAGCTTCTCGATTGGTGCATACTGCATGGCCGGATCAAAAAGAAACTGCTCCAGAAGTTTCGATGCACTGATAAGTCCGTCCCTGGTCGGGATAAATTCTGCCACATCCTTGATGTAGTCGATCACTCTCTGGCTGCTGTTCATATCCTCGATCTCCTGAGAAAAATATCCCAGTTTGATGGTATCCCCGATCTCCACCTCACCGCTGTCCGGCTGTACGATGCCCGCGATGATCTTGAGAAGTGTGGACTTTCCGCAGCCATTTGGTCCGATGATACCAAGGCGCTGATTTTTGAGTACGATATAATCAAAATCATTGATGCAGACTTTGTCACCAAAACGCTTGGAAATATGATGAAGCTCGATCGTTTTTTTGCCCATTCTGGTCTCTACCGAATCAATCTCCACATTCTTGTCACGTACCGGGGCTGTGGAATTCTTCATTGCTTCCAGACGGTCAAGACGGGCTCTCTGCTTGGTGCTTCTTGCACGGCAGCCACGTTTCGCCCACTCGATCTCCATACGGAGAATGCTCTGTTTCTTACGCTCGGAAGCCATCTCCATCTCTTCTCTCTGCGCCTTGAGTTCCAGAAAGTCGGAATATTTTGCCTCATAGCTGTAAATCTTTCCATGGCTGATCTCCAGAATCTTGTTTGTCACACGGTCAAGGAAATAACGGTCATGTGTCACCATGATCACAACGCCCTTGAAACGGTTCAGATAATCCTCCAGCCAGGATGCCATCTCATTGTCCAGATGGTTGGTCGGCTCGTCAAGGATCAGGACATCCGTCGGGTTTGCCAGAACAGCTGCCAGTGCGACACGTTTCTTCTGGCCGCCGGAGAGATGGTCGATTTCTTCTTCGTGGTCTTCGATTCCCAGTTTATTGAGGATCATATGCGCCTCTGTCTCCGGATTCCAGCTCTTGTCTTTCTGTCCCTGTGTCACATAGGAAAGAATCGTCGCACCCTCCGGAAATTCCGGATGCTGAGGAAGATAGGTAATACGAAGTCCGTTCTGTGTGATCACCTGACCCTCATCTGCTTCTTCCAGACCGGCAAGAATCCTGAGAAACGTTGTTTTTCCTGTTCCGTTGATTCCGATGATACCGATCTTGTCTCCCTGATGGATTCCGCAGGAAATATCATCAAAGATCACTTTATCTCCATAAACTTTACTGATGTGCTCCAGATTCAAAACATTCATTCTATTCAATCACTCCTGTACGTTTTTTACTTTTGGAAACTTTCTGAAATAGTAGATAACAAACAAAACTGCCGTGATTCCCCAGGATACGGGATAACTCAGCATAATCGTATTAATTCCCGGATGTCCCGGAAATACACCGAACATC
>OODE01001977.1_pt1 | contig 11730 bp, 8 predicted proteins | sample 1671771 | NCBI WGS metagenome assembly OODE01 (sample SAMN06348191, study PRJEB24527) | human gut metagenome | biome: human gut; feature: ankylosing spondylitis patient; material: feces | host: Homo sapiens | place: China | collected 2015-10 | reverse complement strand
AAGCTCTGAGTATTTCACCGTTCTCTTAATATTCGCTCATTTCCTATAGCGAATTTCGTCGAATCACAGTGATAATTTTTCCTTTTATCTCACGTGTATCCACCGCTCCAAAATAACGGCTGTCTGTTGCACCTTCCCGATAATCGCCCAGTACAAAATATTGCTGCTCCTGCAATTGCAATGGATATATGACATCACTTTCGTATTGCGGAGTCTGATAAAAAATATTTTGTTCCAGTACGACACTCTCGTTGACCTTCACTGTTGCCTGTTCTGTAATTTCTACCGAATCGCCCCCTTTCGCGACAATTCGTCCCACGTACTGCTGATCGTCTTTTTTATAAACAATGACATCCCCGGCAACCGGATGTTTATCCAGTCGATAATACAACACCAGATCACCGGCACTCATGCGGGGTGACATATCTTCATTTTTGACTGTGGTGATTCCAAACATAACACCAAAAAGGAGATACAAAATTCCAATCAAAATCAGCAGACGTATCAGAAACCAGCGCCATTCTTTTTGAATAGCCACATCCTGTTTTTCCATCGTTTCAGTTTCTGATGTTTCTTTTTCCGAAATCACTTTCTTTCCATTACTTTTCATAAATCTTTCCGTTTTCTACCGTGGTTCTTTCTTGATTATATTCACCTCAAACAAATAGCCACCATTCCTTTAATCTAATTACTATGCAGGTTCATTTCATTAAAAACGTGAATGTTTTCTACGTTTGCTGTAAACCAGATATACTGCGCCAAGTCCCAGGGCAGCTCCCATCAAAATTCCCATAGGAATTGCATTATTCTGAACTCCTGTCGGTGGTGACACAATATCATAAACATACGTGTTTACAATGTTTGCAATCGCAGTTTTCTGATCCTGCACCATTATGGTTCCTTCGGCTCCCTCTGTGCCGTTAAATGTCGCATCGACCCGGTAGTTTGGAATCGCCGCCGGCAAAATTTCCTCGATCCGATACGTTCCAGCTGCCACATTTGTTTTTGTATAAGTGCAGGAATAAGAACCATCGTCGTTTCTGGTAAACTGACTTAAGGAAACCGTTTCCGACTTCTGATCCGGTCCTGTAATTTTCACCTGCAGCTGATAAGATGCTGCCTGATCCTCCGTCAGTCCACGTACTGTTTTGACAATCTGCAAATGTCCGGTATCCGGATTTGGATCTGGAAGTGTCTCACTAAAGGACACGTTGTCCAGATGATTTCCAACGGTTCCAGCTTTTGTCTTACCATCACCACCATTTTTATCAAATGCAGTTTCGCCTGCAACAAAGAAAAATCTTGTCAGATACTGATTTTCGCTGACATCATAATCCCCAGTGTGACGATACCACTGCACGTTATCGTCCGTGATGGTTGCCACCGAAGCTCCCGGATATTTTCCGGTATTATTTTGCACATTTGTGATAACATCCTGCACTTTACTCTGAGTTTCAACCTTATATTGTTCCGCCAGTTTTGTAGACATAATCACCACGTACATCATATCTTTCTGTTTACTGTCATTCGCTTTCGTACCACGTCCGCGATGATAAAGCTGCCAGTAAAGTTTTGCCCCCGGAGTAGTCAGTACATCCTGATACAGCGCACCTGGTTCGTTTGCATTCAATTCTGCAAACTGTGTTCCACTGGCTGCTGCCTCTACCTTATGCCATTCCAGAGACTGCTGTGCATGTGTCTTTCCGGTATCTTTGTCAAACTTATCTGTGGCAGCACTGACATACTCAATTTCTGCATCCTTTGCAGTTGTCTTCCAGATGAGCCCTGGAGTTCCGTTGGAATAAAACGGCTGATAACCAGTTTCTTTGGTTGTCACCGGTGTTTCAAAATCTCCATTTTCCAGCTGGTTGTAGTAGCTAACCTGAAATGCCGCTGACTCTGCCAGAAGCTGACCGGAAGCGTCCTTTACCTGAACCTTGTAAAAACAACGGGCGCCTTTATCCAGCGCAACATTCAGAGCGGTTCCATCTTCCGATACATTGTAGGAATTTCCGGTTACTTTATGCCGTTCTACCTTTGTCCATGTATTCGTCCCTTCGGCATGCTTGTACCATTCCAGAGTGATTCCGTCTGACTGCTCACCGGTAACCTGTGCATTTAAAGTTCCGGAATTTTCAATGTTATCTGTAATTGTGACAGAAACATTTCCTGCTGCCAGAGGTTCCACAGCTGCTGCATTTTCGGATGCATTATTTTCTACATCTGAACCATTTACAGTTTCACCTGTTTGATTCTCAGCATCGCTGTCTGTAGTTTTTGTTGCATCTTCTGCAGATGAATTTTCTGCATTCTGTGCTTCATCTCCCTGCAACGATTCCTTCTGATCCATTTCAGAGTTTATTTTTTCCTGCAAAGTATCCTCGGCTTCTACATTATCATTCTGTTCCTTCTGTGATTCTTCCGTTTGTATTTCTGTTAAATTTATCTCTTGTGCATTGTGTTGCATGTTTTCTTCCGTGGAAGCAGTTTCTCCCACATCATCTTCTTTCTGCGTACCGTCCGCCTGCATCACAACCGTCTGCGCCTGATTGGAAGTACCTGCGTTTCCAGATTCTTCCGCCTGCACAGATGCCCCGGTCAGTGAAAAAAGCAACAGCAACGCCAGTAAAAACGTGAGAGGTCTTTTGAATTTTCTTCGCATTCCACCATCTCCATTCCCGAAATAAAGCCAGATTCCCTTTAACCCAAAGTTCCACTTTTATTTCTAGGTAATTTATATGCAGAAAGGCAAAAAAATATGACAGGAAATTTGAAAAATTTTCCTGTCATACAATAATTTACTCAATTTTTATTTTCTATACACATTTGCACAAACCAATAATGTACTTGTAATCCAGTCACAACTAATCTATATTCTGGGCACGAATTAGTCGCATTCAAGAAAATTTCTCAGGAGCTCTTTATAATCTACGCATGGACTCGTTTTTAAATGCATCCCGCTCCCGGCTTTTCTGAATTTTCTCCAGCATCACCGAAATGTCCCGGTTCAGATTGCCCGCCAGAGAAATATAATTGGAAGCGTGATTGGAACGAAATACCGTTCCTTCCGAATCTACATGTGTCAAAAACAGCTCCATCTCCTCAAGCACCTGCGCCGGTGTCAGAAGCTGCATCGCACCGGATTTTACTTCCTTTAGCATCGGTGCACCCGGCTCTAAAAGCAGCGTCAGAAATCCCAGATAATCCGGTTTCATCGCTGTGATTAGTTTTGCAGATGCAATCGCATGCTCTTTCAGCAATTTCTGTCCACCAAGACCAGAGATCAGCGTCACACTGAGCCGAATCCCTGTTCCACATAACCGCTCCGCGGCCTGTACATATTCTTCCACCGTCACACCTTTGTGGATATGTTCCAAAATCTCCGGACTTCCGGATTCTGCCCCCAGATAGATCATATCAAGCCCAAGTTCATGTAATTCCTGAAGCTCTTTTTTCGATTTTCGCAAAATATCCTGCGCGGTTCCATAAGAAGTAATGCGCTCTGCCTTTGGAAAATACTGTCTGCACAAACGTAAAATCGTACACAATTTTTCCTGTGACAGCACCAGTGCATCCCCGTCTGCCAGAAAAATCCGCAGACTGCGATTTCCGTAATAATCTCGTGCTTCTTTTAAATCTTCTTCCACTTCGCGCAAAGGCTTTACATGAAAGCTTTTTTCTTTGTACATCGTACAAAACGTGCAGCTGTTGTGCGCACATCCCACCGTCACCTGCAAGATCAGGCTGTATGCCTCACTTGGCGGACGGTAAATCATTCCTTCGTAATTCATATGTCTCTTCTTTCCTTCTGCGGCACCAGGAAGATAAATACCAGTGAACTAAACAACAGCAGAATCGGATAAAATAACTTCGGCATAATTTGAAATGCCGACAGATCATATCCCAATTCATGCGCTGCGGAAATTGCTACCAGCATCTGCGCACCATACGGAATAATTCCCTGCGAAACTGCAGAAAACGTATCCAAAATCGATGCTGTTTTTCGCGGTGTAATGCCGTACTCCTCCGCCATCTCTTTTGCAATCGGATTTGCCATAACGATAGCTACAGTATTATTTGCCGTCGCCACATCCATAGCGCCAACCAGCAGTCCCATACCAAGCTGACCGCCTTTTTTCCCTTTAAACACTTTATGGATGCCTGCCAACAATGCATCAAATCCGCCATATTCCCGGATCAATGCACAAAGCGCTGCCACAAGAATTGCCACCATACAGGTCTCAAACATACCGGAAGCACCGTTTCCGACATTTGCCAGCAAATCTGCCGGACTGATATGTCCCACCGCCAGCATAATGATTGCACCGGACACGATTCCAATCAGCAACACCACAAACACATTAACGCCGATAATTCCACCGATCAGTACCAGAATATATGGCACAATCTGAAGCAAATGATAACTCTCCGTCACGGTTCCAGAGATATCCGTCCGGAAGGACAGAATCAAAATCAAAATCAGCGTCGCAATCGCCGCCGGAAGCGCAATCCAGAAATTCTCTCGGAACTTGTCCTTCATCTCGCAGTCCTGTCCGTTGCAGGCGGCAATCGTCGTATCCGAAATAAATGACAGATTATCGCCAAACATGGAACCGCCCATGACAGAGGCCACGCAAAGCGGCAGTCCAAAACCGGAAGCGTTCGATACCGCTACCGCAATCGGTGTCAGCAGCGTAATCGTTCCAACGGAAGTTCCCATTGCCAGAGACACAAAACATGCTACTCCAAATAAGACTGCCACCGAAAACCGCGCCGGAATAATCGACAGCATAAAATACGCCACACTCTCGGCACTGCTTCGTCCAACCACGCCGACAAATACACCAGCAGTCAAAAAGATCAGCAGCATCGTGATAATATTTTTATCTGCCAGTCCATGCGCCATAATGCCAAGTTTTTCATCAAAACTGACCTTACGATTTTGCAGACAGGCGACCAAGATCGCCACCAGAAAAGCAAACACGATCGGCACATTGTAAAATCCCATCGGGATCTTCATAACATATTCAAATAAAATACCAAGTCCCAGATACAGAACCAGAAAAACTGCGATCGGCAATAACGCAATCGCTCTCCCTTTTCTCACTAATGCATTTCCTCCTGTACTCGTTTATTTTTCATGGAAAAACTCAATTTCTTCGCCAACTGGTCCCCGGCAGAACGCAATACGCGCCGGAAACGGAATCTCAGATGCGATTTCAATATCCTTCGGCTCCACAAACACCTCATATCCGGCAGCACGAACAGCTTCCACACAGGCATCTGTATCCTCTACTGCAAATGCAAAATGACGGATTGTTCCTGTCTCCAGAGGAGTCTCCTCTGTCTCAAAAATTTCCATCAGGCCAGCTCCGGTATCGTACATGATGCCGCTGTTCCAGCTTCTTGCCACCGGAAGACCAAGCACCTCACCGTAAAACTGCTTTGTTTTCTCAAATTCCTCTTTTCCACAGCATTTTAATGCTACATGGTGAATTCCTTTTATCAGACTCATAATTCAACCATTCCTTTTTTATTTTTTTATTTTCATAACTGATATATTAACGCAATTTTTTTAATTACACAACGAAAAAAAGAACTCTGGATATTTTTTCCCGGAAAACGACGATTAGCGTCCGGGACAAAATATCCAGAGTTCTCTTCATAACCTGAATTTATCTCAGTCTGAGTTGAGACTCCCACTTCTGCAAGTGGTGAGTAATAACAAGTCTTTCTCAGTGGGAGTACAATCTCCGACTGAGATAAACGCTCCGCGGGGATGTGCAGTGATTCTGAGAAGAATATGTCAGCTTTCGCTGACCAGAATCACGCACCAAGTCTCACGTGCGTTCGACTTGAATTTCAAAAATTAGATATTCAGCAAATCACTGTATACTTTTAATGCTCCGTCTGTCTCATGCGCAAGTACGCGTTTTGCCAGCACTTTACCAAGCTGTACACCTTCCTGATCGAAGCTGTTTACATTCCATACAAATCCCTGGAACATTACTTTGTTCTCAAAGTGAGCAAGTAAAGCACCCAGTGTCTTCGGTGTCAGCTGCTCGCCGATGATAATGCTGGAAGGACGTCCACCCTCGAAGTTTTTATTGCGGTTCTCATCCGCTTTACCACATGCAAATGCAACAATCTGTGCAACTACGTTTGCACACAGTTTCTGCTGGCTTGTGCTGTCCTGAATTACTACATCGGTACCGATCTGGTTGTTTTTAAATCCGATAAACTGAAGCGGTACAATGTCAGTTCCCTGATGCAGTAACTGATAGAAAGAATGCTGTCCGTTTGTACCAGGCTCACCGAAGATCACCGGTCCTGTCACATAATCAACCGGCTCGCCGAAACGGTTCACGGATTTTCCGTTGGACTCCATATCAAGCTGCTGTAAATGTGCCGGGAAACGGCTCAGTGCCTGTGAATACGGAAGTACTGCTGTGGACGGATATCCAAGTACGTTACGCTCGTATACACCAATCAGTGCATCCAGCATCTCCGGGTTCTTTAATAAGTCTTTGTTTGTAGCTGTTTTATCTACTTCTGCTGCACCAGCCAGGAACTCTGCAAATACATCCGGTCCGAAAGCCAGAGATAATACAGCGCCACCAACTGCGGAAGAAGAAGAATAACGTCCGCCGATATAATCATCCATAAAGAATGCTGCCAGATAATCATCGCTCTTAGCCAGCGGAGATGTCTCACTTGTTACAGCGATCATATGCTTGGAAGCATCCAGACCTGCTTTTGCAAGGGCATCTTTTACGAAAGACTCATTTGTCAATGTCTCTAAAGTTGTACCTGATTTGGAAACCAGAATGAAGATGGAATGTGCCACATCGATGGAATTTAATACTGCTGCTGCATCATCCGGATCAACATTGCTGATGAATTTTGCTTCCATTTTGAATTTGTTATTTACTTTTGCCCAGTTCTCTAATGCAAGATACATTGCACGCGGACCTAAATCACTTCCGCCGATACCGATCTGAACAACCGTTGTAAATTTCTCGCCTGCTGCATTTGTGATCTCGCCTGCATGTACTTTGTTTGCGAAATCAGCGATTCTCTCCTGCTGTGATACATAGAAATCACGTTTGTTTACACCGTCAGCAACTACATCATTGCCAAGCTGACCACGGGTAAGCTGGTGAAGTACCAGACGTTTCTCTCCGGTATTGATCACTGCTCCGTTGTACAGAGACTCATATTTCTCGATCAGCTGTGCTTCCTCAGCAAGTTTTGCCAGAGCTGCAAGCACTTTTTCATCTACTGCTTTTGCAGCATAATTATAAGTAAGACCATCCATCATTGGAATGCTGTAATTTTTTACACGTTCTGCCCCATTTTCCCCGGACATCACTTCTGCCACATTGACAGGCTCTACTTTTTTCAGCTCCTCGTAAGAAGCAAGGGTATCTAAATTTTTCCAGTTAAGCATGATAGATTCCTCCTCGTATCTTTCCTTGTGTTTGTTATAATTCTAACAATCTACGGAAATTATACTATTATCCTGTCCGAAATTCAACCGGACAAATCTATTTTTCTATGCAAAATCGCCTGAAATTGCTTCTTATTTAGACACAATTTTATCATAGGCTTTCGATGTGATACGAAATACCAGATAATAAATAGCTGTAAAAATCAGGATTGTCACAACCAGACAGGTCACAAACAACGGTACATTCGTCAGATTCAGCATAGCCAGCAGCCTGCGGATCATCGGGAATGCTGCTGCCACATGAATCGCAGCCATCACAAGTGGAAGGAAAAATACAATCCGAATCTGGGACTGAATGGTAGCCTTTACTTCCGCATGGCTCATACCAACCTTTTCCATGATAATATAGCGCTCTCTGTCATCATAACCTTCAGAAATCTGTTTGTAGAAAATAATCATCACAGTAACCATCAGAAACATGATGCCAAGGAACAGTCCCAGAAAGAACAGACCGCCGTACAATACATAAAAGTCTTTTTCATTCTCGGTTCTGCTTTCCAGATAACTGGTATGGGTATTTTCACCGGACTCCATGGCTTTGCTCAGTGCTTCTGCGCAGGCCAGTTTTTCTTCTTTTGTTCCATCATATTCGAAGGAAATTTCTGTCTGATACATGCTGAGCATGCTGGAACCATCCGCATTCATTCCGGCTGCTTTCTGAAGATCAAAAATCTGTCGCAATACTGACTCATCCGCAACGACATAGATACTGCCATCCAATACCATAAAAGAATCATTTTCCGATTCGTAGGAAAACGTCTGATCCACCGCATAGGTCTGTCCGTACAGTTGAATCGTGCTCTGATTATAAGGAGTTTTGCTGTAAATGTTTACTTTTCCTGCTTCCGGTTCAGGCATTTCCGATGCTTTCAGGGAACGGTCTGAAGCCAGCAGACTCTCCCTGGTGATAAAAGTAACACCTGTCATATCTGTAGCAGATACATCGCCAGAACCGTCCAGCGGTAAAAACTCTGATCCTTTTACTGTCATAAATATCTGAAAGTAACTGTAGACTTCTGAATCTGTTATTTCTCTTCCCTGTGCCTGAATGGTATCCGCCATTTTCTGATAAAGTTCCTGTACATCCACGGTCGGATCCATAGTCTCTGACCGGTCCATATAGTTCACTTCGTATGGATAACGGGCTTTCAGTTCATCATCCACTCCGGCAAACATACTTACTGTCATGGAAATCATAACCAGAACCATCGTAGACAGCACACAGATGCTGGCCAGACCTGCCGCATTCTGTTTCATGCGGTACAGCATACCGGAAACAGCTGCAAAATGCTTTTTGTTATAATAAAATTTTTTATTTTTCCGCAGCATTTTCAAAATGGCGATACTTCCTGCCGTAAAAAGCAGATAGGTTCCGATAATAACCAGCAGAACTGCCAGGAAAAATTTTGTCAGTACTTCCATCGGATTTTCCGTTGTAATAGCAATGTAGTACGCCACTGTCAGACACGCAATACCGGCAATTGCCATCAGTACTTTCGTCTTTGGCTCTTTTTCTCCGACATTTCCGCCACGCAACAGTTCAATCGGATTTGCCAGACGAATCTGTAATAAATTGTATAAAAGTGTCAGAACATATACAAACCCAAAAACCAGAATCGTATATTCAATACCTGCTTTTGCCACATAGAAACTTACACTTTCCTGAAATCCAAGCATGCGGTAAAGCAGCATCAGAATCAGCTTGGAAAATACGATACCGGATAAAACTCCTCCGGCAATGGCGATCACTGCCACAAAAAATGTTTCCTGTCCCAGTACTTTTGCGATATGTCGTTTTTCCATTCCAAGGATATTGTACACACCAATTTCTTTTTTTCGGTTTTTGATAATAAAACTGTTGGTATAGAAGATGAAAATGCAGGCAAAGATGGCAATAATGCCGACACCCATACTCATGATCATTTTCAGATTCGCAGCACCCGGGATCGTCTTCATGCCCGGATTATTATTAATAAAAATCATCAGATAAAACATGGCCACCGTTACAATTCCGGAAATCAGATATGGGAGATATAACTGCCGGTTGTTTCTGATGTTTGTTTTTGCCAGTCGTAAATACAGATTACTCATGTTCTTCACCACCTGTCGTCAGTACTGTCAGCGCATCGGATATCTTCACATAAAGCTGCTCGTTTGTGGCATTGCCACGGTAAATCTGATGGAAGACTTCTCCATCCTTGATAAACAAAATACGGTTTGCATGGCTGGCTGCCTTCGTGCTGTGCGTTACCATGACAATGGTCTGTCCTTCTGCATTGATCTGGGAAAATAGATTTAACAAACTGTCCGTTGCTTTGGAGTCCAGTGCGCCTGTCGGTTCATCTGCCAGCACAAGCTCCGGCCGGGTGATCAGTGCTCTGGCAACCGCCGCCCTCTGTTTCTGTCCGCCGGACACTTCATATGGATATTTTTCTAACAGATCCCTGATACCAAGTTTCTGTGCGATTGGCTGAATCCTCTGTTCCATCTCTCTGTAATCCACACCGGAAAGTACCAGTGGAAGAAAAATATTGTCCTTCAGAGAAAAATTATCCAGCAGGTTGAAATCCTGAAATACAAATCCCAGATGGTTCCGGCGGAAGGCTGAAATTTCTTTTTCCTTTACGGACACCAGGTTTTTGCCATTCAGCAGGACTTCTCCTGCCGTTGGTTTATCCAGTGCTGCCAGAATGTTTAACAGGGTTGTTTTTCCGGAACCGGATTCTCCCATGATCGCCACGTACTCGCCTTTTTCCACGGAAAAGTTGATGTTGCTTAGCGCCTGTACCTGGTTGCCGCCAAATCGTGTCGTGTATATCTTTTTTACATTATTTACTTCCAAAATTGCCATGATAGTCACTCCTTTGCTGTGGTCTGCCCGACATTTCATGATTTTCATAATTTCATGTCTTGCAGAATGTTTTTATTTTTGTTTCAGCATGCTTGTTTCTTTGTTGAGACTATCATAACAAATGGGCGGGGTTCAAGCCATCGATTTGACTTACAGAATCCTTACAAAATTGTAAGATACAGATGTGAATCGGTAAGATAGAAAAAAGGTATATGATTAAACGGTAGGTAATGAAAAGAGAGCAGGATATTTTGCCCCGGCGGCTAACAATCGCCTGCCAGGGAAAATATCCTGCTCTCTTCATCTACGTTCTTTACCTGCGCAAACTGAAAATATTCTCCTTACTCAAGTTTTTCAAATATTACTTGGTGTTTATCCCTCATATATCGGTTCAAAATCACTTGCATCGTGTCCGCAAAGAGGACATGTGTAATCTGCCGGCAATTCACTTCCCTCATATACATAATTGCAGATTTTGCATCTCCATCCAATAATTTTCTTATCCTTGGATATCTCTTTTTTCTTCGGTTTTACACGATTCTGATAATCTGCATAAGTGAGTGGAGCATTGTCATTCAACATCTTAGCATCCGTCACTTCCGCAATAAACAAGGTATGTGTCCCCAGATCACGCTGTTCCACAACTTTACCGCTGATCACAGAACATGCATGCCAACCCATGTACGGGACATTATTATGGTCCGTCGGCAAAGGCAGTTGATCAAATTTGTCCACATCTCTTCCAGACTGAAAACCGAAGTGACTGATTGTCTCAAAGGAACACTGCTCGTCCAATAAACTCAGTGCAAAAATACCACTCTCTTTAATCAACTCACAGGTATAATTACTGTTCAGTACAGAAATAGCAATTCTGATCGGATCATTTGCCACCTGCATACAGGTATTTGTAATGCAGCCATTCGCCTTTTCCCCTGAACGTGTTGATAACATAAAAACCCCATACGATAAATTATAAAGTGCCTTCTTCTCCATAAAGTAAATCCCCTCTCCTTTCTATTTTAGTAATAATTACTATTATTATAATAAAATTATATCGTGATGGTATACCTTCTGTCAATATGATCACAAGGAGAAGTTATCATGAGAACAAAACTGAAAATCACCGAAGGCATTTTCCCCATGCCGGTTCTGATGGTTGCGACTTATAACGAGGACGGCAGCGTGAATGTCATGAACGCCGCATGGGGCACCATGCAGGAGCGGGACACCGTCGCCTTGAACCTCACCGAGACTCATAAGACCGTGCAGAACATCAAGGCACGGGGAGCATTCACCGTCAGCATTGCCGATGCTGCCCACATAGTGGAAGCAGACTATTTCGGCGTAGAGTCCGGCAATAAAGTTGCCG
>OODE01001974.1_pt1 | contig 11774 bp, 8 predicted proteins | sample 1671771 | NCBI WGS metagenome assembly OODE01 (sample SAMN06348191, study PRJEB24527) | human gut metagenome | biome: human gut; feature: ankylosing spondylitis patient; material: feces | host: Homo sapiens | place: China | collected 2015-10 | reverse complement strand
ATAACGTAAAGATCAAGGCGAATTACAGCGGTACTCCGGCAAAAGGATACCAGGTGGATAAGATTACTACAACGCCGGAGACGATTTCAATCGCCGGAAGTGAAGCAGCATTAAAAAAACTGGAGGACAATGAAAATACTCTGGAGATTCCTGGTGAACTGGTCAATGTGGATGGTATCAATTCCGATCTGGAAGCAAATGTAAAACTCAGCGCATTGCTCACAGAGGAAGAGGAACTGAAGATTCCGGAAGAAGTAGGACAGTCTGTAGCTGTGAAAGTCAGTATCCTTCCATATGGCAGCCGGGAATACGACCTGAAAGCAGATGCAATTCAGGTACAGGGACTGAGTTCCGATCTGAGAGTAAGTTATAATAAAGAAAAGATTTCTATCCGTGTCAAAGGAACGGAAGCAAATCTGAATGCGCTGAAGGTGGAAGATATCAAAGCGGTTATTGATCTGACGGGAAAAACAGCAGGGGAATATACACTTCCGGTTACCATAACATTGCCGGAGGGTTATGAACAGGTAGAAGAGGTACAGGCTACCGTACAGCTGAATCAGGCAGAAAAAACAAGTGAGTAGAGGAATTTTGAGATGGTAAGTAAGAAAGTTACAATAAAGAATCCTACCGGACTGCATCTGCGTCCGGCAGGAAAGTTATGCGATGAGGCAATTAAGTACCGGGCAAAGATTTCATTCCAGAAGGGAAATGCAACGACAAATGCAAAAAGCCTGTTAAGTGTACTTGCAGCAAGTGTCAAGTACAATGATGAGGTGGAAATTGTCTGTGAAGGCGAGGATGAAAAGGAAGCACTGGAAGGAGTTGTGGCTCTGATCCAGTCAGGTCTGGGAGAATAACAGGAAAAGAGGACAAAAAATATGGATCACTTGGATGAACTGGAAGCAGAAGCGATATATATTATGCGGGAAGTGGCAGCACAGTGTGAGAAGCCGGTGATGCTTTATTCCATCGGAAAAGATTCTTCCGTTATGCTGCACCTTGCATTGAAAGCATTTTATCCGGAGAAACCGCCATTTCCATTCTTACATGTAAATACTACATGGAAATTCAAAGAAATGATTGCGTTTCGTGATAAAGTTGCAGAGAAATACGGCATTGAGATGTTGGAATATATCAATGAGGAAGGTGTTCGTCAGGGAATCAATCCCTTTGACCATGGAGCAGCCTACACGGATATTATGAAGACACAGGCATTAAAACAGGCTTTGAATAAATATGGTTTTACCGCAGCTTTTGGCGGCGGCAGACGTGATGAGGAAAAGAGCCGTGCCAAGGAGCGTATTTTCTCTTTCCGTAATGCAGAGCATGCATGGGATCCGAAAAATCAGCGCCCGGAGATGTGGAAGCTGTTCAATACGGAGATCAATAAAGGCGAAAGTATCCGCGTATTTCCGATTTCCAACTGGACAGAAAAGGATATTTGGCAGTATATCAAGCGGGAAAACATTGACATCGTGCCGCTGTATTTTGCAGCAGAGCGCCCTGTTGTAGAGCGTGACGGTAATCTGATCATGGTAGATGATGACCGTATGCGTCTGCTTCCGGGAGAAAAACCGATGATGAAAAAAGTCCGTTTCCGTACCCTTGGATGTTATCCGCTTTCCGGCGGTGTGGAGTCCGATGCGGATACACTGGATGCGATCATTCAGGAAACCTTAAGTGCGGTATCTTCGGAACGTACCAGCCGTGTGATTGACAAAGATGGCGGTGCAGCCAGCATGGAGAAACGGAAAAGGGAGGGCTACTTCTAGATGAACGCATTATTGAAATTTATTACATGTGGAAGTGTGGATGATGGAAAATCCACCTTAATCGGACATATGCTCTATGATGCAAAATTATTGTTTGCGGATCAGGAGCGCGCACTGGAACTGGATTCCAAAGTTGGATCCAGAGGCGGGGCAATTGATTACAGCCTTCTTTTAGATGGTCTGATGGCAGAGCGTGAACAGGGAATTACCATTGATGTGGCATATCGTTATTTTACGACAGAACGCCGCTCCTTTATCGTGGCAGATACACCTGGTCATGAAGAATATACAAGAAATATGGCAGTTGGAGCTTCTTTTGCAAATCTGGCAGTCATTCTGGTAGATGCAAGTCAGGGAGTTCTGACACAGACAAGACGGCATACACGGATTTGTTCCCTGATGGGAATCAAGCATTTTGTGTTTGCTATTAACAAAATGGATCTGATTGATTATCAGCAGGATAAATTCAAAAAGATTCAAAAAGACATTAAAGTGCTACTGGCAGAATTTGACTACAGTACCGCACAGATGATCCCGGTATCAGCAACCGAAGGGGATAATATCACCAAACGGTCGAACCATATGCCATGGTATAAAGGCAAGACCTTACTGGATTATCTGGAGACCATCGATGTCAAAGAGAACCCGACAGAAACCGGATTTACGATGCCGGTACAACGTGTCTGCAGACCGGATCATACGTTTCGCGGTTTTCAGGGACAGATCGAGAGTGGCAGCGTGTCTGTGGGTGATACGATTCAGGTATTGCCAAGTGGAGAGACTGCGTCAGTAAAACTGATTTACGAAGGTGATAAAGAAGTACAGACAAGTTCTGTCGGTCATGCGGTGACGATTCAGTTAGATACAGAGATTGATATTTCCAGAGGATGCGTTTTAGTGGAGAATACGACGTTGAATGTAAATTCCATGTTTTCTGCAACGTTGCTTTGGATGGACGATACAAAACTGGTGGAAGGAAAGAATTTTCTGTTAAAGCTTGGAACGCAGAGTGTTCCGGCAACCATCATGAATATTAGATATAAAATTGATGTCAATTCCGGGGAGGAAGTTTATGCGGATGCAATTTATAAAAACGAGATTGCCCGCTGTGAGATTTCAACTGCTTCCAAGCTGGTTTTCGATAAATTTGAGAAGAATAATGCTTTAGGTTCCCTGATTTTGATCGATCGTGTCAGCCACATGACTTCAGCATGTGGTGTAGTGGAGCAGACATTGAACCGTGAGCATCAGCTTACCTGGCATAATATGGACATTACCCGGGATTTCCGTGAAAAACAGTTAGGACAGAGTGCAAAGACAATCTGGTTCACCGGTCTGTCCGGTTCCGGCAAATCCACACTGGCAAATGAGCTGGAGAAACGTCTGGTGGCAATGGGCAAACATACAATGCTGCTGGATGGCGACAATGTCCGTATGGGCTTAAATAAAAACCTTGGTTTCCGTGAAGCAGACCGTATTGAAAATATTCGAAGAATTGCTGAAGTTTCCAAGTTGATGAATGATGCGGGATTGATCGTTTTAACATCCTTCATTTCTCCATTTGCACAGGATCGTCAGAATGCCCGTGAGATTATCGGAGATGCTTTTATGGAAGTATATGTAAGCACACCGATCGAGGAATGTGAACGCCGGGACATCAAGGGCTTATACCAGATGGCACGAAAAGGCGAGCTGGATTATTTTACTGGTGTGACAAGCCCATATGAAGCGCCGGAACATCCGGATGCGGTAATCGATACCAGTCAGCACAGTGTAGAAGAATGTGTAGATCTGATCCTGCAGCAGTTACAGGATAAGCTGTAAAACATTTGAAAAACAAAATTGTAATATACGGGAACACAAAGGTGGATTTTTAACTAGTCTACATAAAAATGGAAAGGAATTAGAAATGGGAAGATATTTTGGAACAGACGGCTTCCGTGGAGAAGCTAACAAGAATTTAACAGTAGAGCATGCATACAAAGTAGGACGTTTTATCGGATGGTATTATCATCAGATTACAGGAAAAAAATGCAAAGTCGTAATTGGAAAAGACACAAGACGTTCCAGTTACATGTTAGAGTATTCTCTGGTTGCAGGACTGACTGCTTCAGGTGCAGATGCATACCTGCTTCATGTAACCACAACTCCGTCTGTATCTTATGTAACAAGAACAGAGGATTTTGACTGTGGTATTATGATCTCCGCAAGCCACAATCCATTTTATGATAACGGTATCAAACTGATCAATGGCAACGGCGAGAAGATGGATGAGAAAACCATTTCCTACATCGAGGATTACATTGACGGAAAATTAAATCTCTTTGGAGAAGAAATGGAAGATGTACCGTTTGCTGTCCGCGAGGAGATTGGATGCACGGTAGATTATGCAGCAGGAAGAAACCGTTATGTTGGATATCTGATCTCACTGGCTACCTATTCTTACAAAAATGTCCGTGTTGGTCTTGACTGTGCAAACGGAAGTGCATGGATGATCGCAAAGAGTGTATTTGATGCCCTTGGCGCAAAAACATATGTCATCAACGCAGAGCCGGATGGAACAAACATTAATAATCATGCAGGTTCCACACACATTGAAGTACTTCAAAAATTTGTAAAAGACAACAATCTGGATGTTGGATTTGCTTACGATGGAGATGCAGATCGTTGTATCGCAGTAGACGAAAAAGGAAATGTCATTGATGGAGATCTGATCTTATATATTTATGGTAAATATATGAAAGAGAGAGGAAAACTGCTGAACAATACGGTTGTAACAACAATTATGTCAAACTTTGGTCTGTACAAAGCGTTTGATGAAGCTGGCATCAACTACGAAAAAACTGCAGTTGGCGATAAATATGTATATGAGAACATGGTTCAGAATGGTCATCGTATCGGTGGGGAGCAGTCCGGACACATTATTTTCAGCAAATATGCAACCACAGGTGATGGTATCTTAACATCCATGAAAATGATGGAAGTTATGCTGGCAAAGAAACTGCCGTTAAGTAAACTGGCTGAGCCGGTGACCATTTACCCACAGGTACTCAAAAATGTAAGAGTAAAGAGTAAACCAGAAGCACAGAATGATGCTGATGTACAGCAGGCAGTAGCAAAAGTGGCAGAAGCATTGGGTGATACCGGACGTATTCTTGTTCGTGAGAGTGGAACTGAGCCGGTGATCCGTGTCATGGTGGAAGCAGAGACAGAAAGTCTTTGTGAGAAATATGTAGATCAGGTCATTGATGTGATCAAAGCAAAAGGACATACCGTATAAATATCATATAAGTATGTGAAAGAGAGACAGAAATGGATCCAACGCAGTTCTGGTTCATTTCTGTTGATTTATAGACAGGATGAAACATCCTGATCAAGAGAAAGAGGTGATTTCGGTGGTTGAATTAGACCAGTTCAAAACAACATTGAACGCATACAAACACCCGCTCCAGGAAGTAAGGGATTCACTTTGACCTCGCTAACAAAGAGCAGAGGATTCAGGAGTTAGAGCGGAAGATGGAGGAGCCGGATTTCTGGAATGATCCGGAGCGTTCCCAGGAGCTTATGAAAGAGCTCAAAAGTAAAAAAGATGATGTGGAGATTTATCGTCAGCTGACCTCCCAGATGGAAGATATGGAACTTATGATCGAGATGGGATATGAAGAAAATGATCCGGAAGTCATTCCGGAGATTAAGGAATTGCTGGATGAATTTGAAACAAGTTTTGAAAATATTCGTATGAAGACATTGCTTTCCGGCGAGTATGACAGAGACGATGCAATTGTGACGCTGCATGCAGGAGCAGGCGGCACCGAGTCCTGTGACTGGGCAAGCATGTTGTACCGTATGTATACCAGATGGGCTTCTTCCAAAGGATTTGAAGTGGAAGTGCTGGATTATCTGGATGGTGAGGAAGCAGGTATCAAATCTGTAACATTCCAGGTACATGGCGAAAATGCCTATGGTTACCTGAAATCAGAAAAAGGTGTCCACAGACTGGTTCGTATTTCTCCATTCAATGCGGCAGGAAAACGTCAGACTTCCTTTGTATCCTGTGATGTTATGCCGGATATCGAAGAAGATGTGGAAGTAGAGATCAACGACGATGATCTGCGTATCGATACCTACCGTTCCAGTGGAGCCGGTGGTCAGCATATCAACAAGACATCTTCTGCCATCCGTATTACGCATTTACCGACAGGTATCGTGGTGCAGTGCCAGAATGAGCGGTCTCAGCATATGAATAAAGATAAAGCAATGCAGATGCTGAAAGCAAAACTGTATTTGTTAAAACAGCAGGAAAATGCAGAAAAAGCGGCAGACATTCGTGGTGATGTGACAGAGATTGGTTGGGGAAATCAGATCCGTTCCTATGTTATGCAGCCGTATACGATGGTAAAAGATCATCGTACCAATGCAGAAACCGGAAATGTGGACAGTGTCATGGATGGAAATATCGATCTGTTTATCAACGCATATCTGAAATGGATCACATTGTCCAAAAACGACCAGGAAGCATAGAATTGTACGCTCAGTATTTTTTGTTTTGAAGATCTTGTTTTGGAGATTCTGAGCATACATAAAAGCAAAAAGGAGAAATTACCATGGGAATCATTCGAGCAGCAGTAAAAAGTATCAGTTCAGGTCTGGCAGATCAGTGGTTAGAAGTAATCGAACCGGCAGATATGGGCGCGCAGACATTGATGACACCGGGCGTTTTGATGAATAAAAAATCCCAGAACCGGAAAGGCAGCAGAAATGTGATTTCGGATGGTTCTGTCATTCATGTGTATGATAATCAGTTTATGATCCTGACCGATGGCGGCAAGATTATTGACTATACGGCAGAGCCGGGATATTTTGAAGTAAAAAATGACATGGAACCTTCTTTGTTTAACGGAGATTTTTCCAGTGCCATGGAGGCTACATTTGAGCGTATCAAATATGGCGGACAGTCCCCGACAGAGCAGAAAGTATATTATTTGAACCTGCAGGAGATGAAAGGCATCAAATTCGGTACAAGAAATCCAATCAATTATTTTGATAACTTTTATAATGCAGAGCTGTTTTTACGGACACATGGAACCTATTCCATCCGTATCAGTGATCCGCTGAAATTCTATGCGGAAGTAATTCCGCGGAATATGGCACAGGTAGAAGTGTCAGATGTAAATGAGCAGTTTCTGGATGAATTTTTAGAGGCACTGCAGTCAGCTATCAATCAGATGTCTGCGGACGGCACAAGAATTTCCTTTGTGACATCCAAAGGACGGGAACTTGGCAAATACATGTCCAATATTTTGGATGAGGACTGGAAGCAGAACCGTGGTGTGGAGATTGCATCCGTTGGTATTGCAAGCATTTCCTATGATGATGCATCTACAAAACTGATTAATATGCGAAATCAGGGCGCAATGCTCTCTGATCCGACGATCCGTGAAGGCTATGTACAGGGTTCCGTAGCACGCGGAATGGAAGCAGCAGGTTCCAATGCAGCAGGTTCCGTATCCGGATTTATGGGCATGGGTATGGGAATGCAGGCAGGAGCAGGTGTCATGGGCGCTGCATCTGAGGCAAATATCCGCCAGATGGAGATGAATCGTCAGCAGGCACAGGCAGCACAGCAGAACACCGCTTCCAATGGCTGGACTTGTAGCTGCGGGGCAGTAAATACCGGAAAATTCTGTTCTGAGTGCGGCAAACCGATACCGACCACATGGACCTGTAGTTGTGGTGCAGTAAACAGTGGCAAATTCTGCACCGAATGTGGAAAACCGGCACCGGAAGCACCATGGACCTGTAGCTGCGGGGCAGTAAATACCGGAAAATTCTGCTCTGAGTGTGGCAAACCGAAAGCGTAAGAGGAAATATATGTCAACCATCAGTATAAAATGCCCCAATTGTGGCGGCGAGTTGATTTTTGACCCGAAAAGTCAGAAATATAAATGTGAATATTGCGGTTCTGATTTCGCTTTGGATGAGATCGAAACCGAAGATACTAAGACGCAGGAGGCTTCGGATTCTGCGCAGACCGTGGGAACCGGAGCTGACACAGAATCATTTGGGCAAGCTGCTTTTGATGATTCCGGAGCAGAACACCAGGATGGTTCTGCAGTTGTATATACCTGCCCAAGCTGTGGGGCTCAGATCGTAACAGATCAGACCACAGCGGCAACTTTTTGTTATTATTGTCACAATCCGGTGCTTCTCTCAGAACAATTGACGGGAGAATTTCATCCGGATCAGATCATTCCATTTGAAATTGACCGGAAACAGGCAGAACAGCATTTTCTGGATTTTGTACAGAAAAAGAAATTTGTGCCGAATGCATTCTTTCAGAAGAACCAGATTGAAAAACTGACCGGTATCTATTTCCCTTACTGGGTATACGATGCCGAAGTGGATGGAGCACTGAGTGCTGAGGGCAGCAAGATCCGTGTCTGGGTAGCCGGAGATGAAGAAATTACGGAGACCAGGATTTTCCGTATGGAGAGGGAAGGCAGAGTTTCCCTGAATGAGATCACAAAACATGCGTTGAAAAAATCAGATCAGGTACTGGCAGAAGGTGTATTACCTTATGATTTTTCTAAAGCGGAACCATTTCATATGGGATACCTATCCGGTTTCTATGCAGAAAAACGTGATATTGAGTATTGTGAATTGCAGGATGAGGTACAGAATGAAGTGAAAAAATATACGCTGGATATGCTGGAAGATACGATTCAGGGTTATACTGGCGTACATGTTCTGTCAGACCATATCCGCACGGTGGATGAGCACTGGTCTTATACGTTGCTTCCGGTGTGGACAGTGACTTATAAAGGCTCCAACGGAAAGATTTACTACTATTCCATGAACGGTCAGAATGGAAAAACCTTTGGTGAACTTCCGATTGACCGTAAGAAAGTGTTGGCGATCGGTATACTGATCGGAGCAATTGTTTTTGTGATCATGCTTATTGTTGGTTATCTTTTCTTTACATAACATATAGAAGCAGAAAGAGAATCAACAGGAAAGCAAGACAGGGGATGAAAATGAAACAGAATAGAAACAAAAAGTGGCGTTATGCACTGGGAGCAGTTCTGGGAGCAGTATTTTGTCTGATGACACTGCATCCTGCATATGCATCGGGACGTCAGGTTTATGATGATGCGGGGATATTTTCAGAGGATGAGATAGATGAGATCACGAAAGTGGCGGATGAAGTAGAAGATAAGACCGGATGGGATCTGATTATTCTGACGGTGGATGATACGTCTGTCACCTCAAATCGTGATTATGCGGAAGAAAAGTTTAATAAATATACAAAAAGTGATGACGGAGTAGTGTATTTGTTTAACATGGACGAAGACAAAAACGGTTGGAATTGGTATATCGCGACAGCCGGAGAAGCCTATGAGTATCTTGGTGACAGCCAGATCGAGGAGATGCTGGATGATGCAGCAAAATATGACCTGGATGGTGACTATGCCCAGTCAATGATCGCAATGATTGAAGATACGGAAAGCTATTATACTTCCAACACCGCAAAAGATATGACAATCTATGATGAGGATCAGGGCATTTACTATGCAAGTTCTACCAATCATCGATTCCTTTCTTATGGGGAGATGGCGATTGCGGCAGTGCTTGGTGTGGCAGCATGCCTGATTTTCTGCCTGATCATTACAGGCAAATACCGGTTAAAATTTGGTCGGTATCATTATAATCCGCGAGAACATGCAAGCGTAGATCTGCGCAGAAATGAGGATCACTTTGTACGTCAGTTTATAACGCGGAGAAAGATTCCAAAAGATCCACCAAAAAACGGTGGAGGCGGCAGCGGAACCAGTACTATTCACCAGGGAGCCGGAGGACGTTCCTTTGGTGGCGGAGGACGCTAACACGGTTTTTTGCATTTAACAAGCACAATCAAATGAAAAATCGCCTGCTTTCTTTTCATGGAAACATGAGAAGTGGGAGATATCATCAGAAAATAATACAGAGAAAGGTGTGTATTCGCGGTGAGCGAAGACACACCTTTTTTGAAGTTAAATTCTGTATTGATTCGGAAAAGAATAAATCAGTTTACATGAATTAGAATCAGGCATTCAATCTTGCGAGTATTCGATTTGAATTGTGCCATTCGTAAAATTGTGAAAAAAACTTCAAAGTCAGGCTTGCATACAATGTGCGATTATGATACTATATCCTTACTGTGAGAACAGATGTATCTCTGGGAAGAACACAGGAGGAATAAGATGGCAGAAAAAACAAAATATTTTGTCCTGAAGAAAAAAGCGGTACCGGAGGTTTTATTGAAGGTAGTTGAAGCAAAGAGACTGCTGGATTCAGGAAAAGCGGCTTCTGTTCAGGAAGCAGCAGAAAATGTCGGCATCAGCCGCAGCTCTTTTTATAAATACAAAGATGATATTTTCCCGTTCCATGATAATGCAAAAGGAAAGACGATCACCATGGTGATTCAGTTAGATGATGAACCGGGACTTTTGTCTGTGGTATTGCGTATTGTGGCGGACTATCATGCAAATATCCTTACCATTCATCAGAGTATTCCGGTCAATGGCATTGCATCATTGACACTCAGTGTGGATGTGTTAAACGAAACCGGTGATATTTCACAGATGGTAAATACGATTGAGGAACAGCAGGGCATTCATTATTTAAAAATATTAGCCAGGGAGTGAACAAACGATGATTCAAATTGCAGTATTAGGCTACGGAACAATCGGTTCCGGTGTAGTAGAAGTTTTAAAAGTAAACAAAGACAGTATCACAAAACGTGTAGGAGACGAGATTTTCGTCAAATATATCTTAGATCTGCGTGAGTTTCCGGGTGATCCGATGGAGGATAAGATCGTACATGATTATGCAGTGATCCAGAACGATCCGGAAGTTGCCATTGTGGTAGAAGCCATGGGTGGTGTAGAGCCTGCATATACATTTGCAAAACAGGCAATTGAGAGCGGCAAGCATTTTGCTACTTCCAATAAAGCTCTGATTGCAGAGAAAGGAGCGGAGTTGATCCGCCTTGCAAAAGAGCATAACGTGAACTGCATGTTTGAGGCAAGTGTAGGCGGTGGAATCCCGATCATCCGTCCGTTAAATTCCTGCCTGACCGCAGATGTGATCGAAGAAGTATCCGGTATCTTAAACGGAACCACAAACTATATGATGACAAAAATGTCTGAAGAAGGTTCCGAATTTGAAGATGTATTAAAGGATGCACAGCAGAAAGGATATGCAGAGGCAGATCCGACCGCTGATATCGAGGGACATGATGCCTGCAGAAAAATCGCAATCCTGACATCTCTGGTATGCGGACAGCAGGTTGATTTCCAGGATATCCATACCGAGGGAATCACAAAGATCACAGCAACTGATATCAAATATGCAAAAGCACTTGGAAGAAGCATCAAACTTCTTGCATCCAGCTATCAGACAGGTGACAGCTACTGTGCTCTGGTAGCACCGTTTATGCTGGAGCCGACACATCCGCTGTACAATGTAAATGACGTATTCAACGCAGTATTTGTACATGGAAATGTCCTTGGCGATGCAATGTTTTACGGCAGTGGAGCTGGAAAACTTCCGACCGCAAGTGCAGTTGTTGCAGATATCGTTGAGATCGCAAAACATCTGGATGAGAACATTCCGGTGGAATGGCGCGAGGAAAAACTGGAGCTTGCTGATTACAGACAGCTCAAAAATAAATATTTTGTCCGTACAACAGCAGACAAAGCTGCGATCGAGAAAGCTTTTGGAAGCGTTTCCTATGTACAGGCAGATGGTGTGACAGGCGAGAACGCATTTGTTACAGCAGAAATGGATGGCTTTGCATATGATAAAGCAGAGGCAGAACTTGGTGAAGTGCTTCAGTGCATTCGAGTAAAATAAGAAACATTCTGTTTGCATGGGCAAATAAAATGTGAAAAATTGTTTGTGAGAGTAAAAAAATAAAAATAAACAGAGGTAAAAAGTGATGAAATACGTGGTGGTTTT
>OODE01001972.1_pt1 | contig 11782 bp, 7 predicted proteins | sample 1671771 | NCBI WGS metagenome assembly OODE01 (sample SAMN06348191, study PRJEB24527) | human gut metagenome | biome: human gut; feature: ankylosing spondylitis patient; material: feces | host: Homo sapiens | place: China | collected 2015-10 | reverse complement strand
TATCACTTTTCATAGCCCGGCGTATCTATCGTGAAAGCGATGGCGGAAAGCAGGTGTCACGTCCTGCGGTCCTCATTGCTATGGCGGGTATTGCTATCGGACTGGCTGTAATGATTATAGCGGTAGCGGTAGTGATCGGGTTTAAAAGTGAAGTGAGAAATAAGGTCATTGGATTTGGCTCGCATATCCAGATAACGAATCTGGATGCGGTCAATTCTTATGAGACACATCCGATTGTTGCTGGCGATAGTTTGATTGCCGCCCTTTCCGATTATCCTGAAGTGAGTCATGTACAACGTTATTCCACCAAACCGGGAATGATAAAAACAGACGACGCCTTTCAGGGAATGGTGCTGAAGGGTGTTGGACCGGAATTTGATTCCCGCTTTATGAAGGAATATCTGGTCGAAGGAGAAATTCCCGTTTTCAGTGATTCTGTATCTTCCAATCAGGTGCTTATTTCCAAGGCTTTGGCTACTAAGATGAAGTTGAAGCTAGGAGATAAAATTTATACCTATTATATACAAGATGAGGTTCGTGCCCGTCGTTTGACGATTGCCGGAATCTATCAGACTAACTTCTCCGAGTATGATAATCTTTTTTTATTGACTGATCTCAATCTGGTGAACCGCTTGAACGGTTGGCAGCGGGAGCAGGTGAGCGGAGTGGAATTGCAGGTTCGTGATTATGATAAGTTGGAAGACGTAACTTATGAAATCGCTATTGATACCGATAGTCAGCGGGATAAGTTTGGAGGCATATATTATGTACGGAATATTGAACAACTGAATCCCCAGATATTTGAATGGCTTGGCTTATTGGATATGAATGTATGGGTGATTTTGTTCTTAATGATAGGGGTTGCCGGATTTACCATGATTTCCGGTCTATTGATTATTATCATTGAACGTACTAATATGATAGGAATCCTGAAAGCGTTGGGAGCTGACAATTTCACTATTCGTAAGACGTTTCTTTGGTTCTCTGTTTTTCTTATCGGAAAAGGAATGCTTTGGGGAAACGTGATCGGTCTGGCATTCTACTTTATTCAATCTCAATTCGGAATTCTCAAACTCGACCCGGAAAGTTATTATGTCGATACAGTATCGGTCTCTTTCAATATCTGGCTTGTGGGGATGGGAAAGTGAGAAAATGAAAATGATACTAATATTCTAGCTAGTGCTGATGTTGATCGGTCCTTCTTTCCTGATAACGAAAATCAATCCGGCAAACTCTATGCGATATGAGTAAGTCTTCCTTCCGGATATAAGTAAACAGGTTTATTATCTTCTCATAAAATCACCTTTCCCTCGGAAAAGGCGGCATAGCTTGAAATTAAGAGATTGTATCGGTTGGAGAATATCGAATATGGGCAATGAGAAATAATATTTTCTGCCTCCCCCCATTTCTTTGGCTGTCCGGTTAATCACAATAGCTTGCGTTATGTAACGAAGCAGCCATATCAATAATGCAATACCTGCTACCAGCCAATGAAAGTTGAGTATGCCGAATACGATACCTGCCATACAAGCGACATAGAATAACAGGCGGGAAAATGTTTCGAATCCCGACAGGTAACGTTGTGCTCCACGGTAGAAGCGTGCGGTAGCCATATAACTAACTTTTTCTTCCTTCCAGTCTTTGTAGCGGTAGACGGGCTGTATACGCATCGTAGCGTTGAAGTCAGTTTCTACGCGCGTATTCGTTTTGGTTACTATTTGATTAATGAACAAGTCATCTTCTCCGCGTTGCAGGTTCAGATATTTGGAATATCCTTTTTGTTTGAAGAATAATTCTTTACGGTAAGCCATGTTACGACCGATACCCATATAGGGGTTTCCGGCCAAGGCGAACCCCAGATAACGTAAAGACTGAAATAATGTATCGAATGCGATACGTTTGTGTAACCAGCCTTTGATACGGTCGTATCCGCTGTACCCCAATACGATTTGCGTTTGCGAAGTGAAGTTGCGCGCCATAAGTTTCAGCCATTGGTTACTTGCAGGCATACAGTTGGTTTCCGTAAATACAAGCCAGTCGTGCTTGCTGGCTTTGATACCTAATGTCAGAGCTAGTTTCTTGTGGCTGATATAGCGGGCGCTGTCCGGTGTAAAACTATGGTAGAGATGAGGATATTTTTCTTCCATGTATCCCAGCACATCTTCTGTTTCATCAGTGGAAGCGTCATTGATAACAATGACTTCGAACTGCGGGTAATCTTGTTCCAGAATAGCAGGCAGAATTTTACGCAGGTTATCAGCTTCATTGCGTGCACAAAGAATGACGGAAAGTGGAGGCAATTCCCGTGAGAAGTGGGTTTCCTCTTTGCGTACAGTCTTATTACGAACGTGTATCCGATTGTACAAACCGAAATAGTAAATAAGCTGAATGATAAAAAGAATACCTGCCGCCGATAAAAGAATCAGTTCGGCAGTATTGAATGTAAATGCTTCCATTGAATTTAAGTGTCGTTTTTACGCCCGCAAAAGTACGCATTTTTTCGATAGTTCCCTCATCTTGAAGGAAGGTTATTTCGCAAATCCAGATATTCTTTCTTGAACATATTCACGAAAAGGAAGAATAGCGAGAGTAATAACGGACCGAAGATGACCCCCATAAATCCGAATAACGGCAAACCGATGACAACTCCGAAAATAGTGATGAGCGGATGTGTGTCCGCCATTTTCTTTTGAAGGATAAATCGGATCAGGTTGTCGGATTGTGACACGACGATGGCTCCGTATGCAGCGAGCCCGATTGCATGGAACCAGTCTCCGCTAATAGCCAGATAAGCGGCTACGGGAAACCATACCAATGCTGTACCTACCATTGGAATAATAGTTGCGAAGCAGGTGAGGAAACCTAATAATAGTATATTGGGTGCTCCGAAAATAAGATAGCCTATCATGGCGACGCCTCCCTGAATGATAGCCAGCAGAGGAATGCCGATAGCATTGGAACGTACAATCATGTTAATCTCACGAATGACTTCCTGCGTATTTGCCTCATTAAAAGGAAGAATGTCGTTGACGTATGCTTCCATTTTTTTTCCTCCTATCAGCATAAAGTAAAGCACGAATATCATGACGAATAGATTGACTGCAAGGCTGCTAGCGCCTTCCATAATTATCTGTCCGACACGAGGGAGGATAGATACGATGAATGATAGCGTATCTTTTCCCAATACATCATAACCGGTCTTTTCTTTAATAAATTCTGCTACTTGCTGAATGGGTTCGATAAAGGTTTGCGGAGCCAGATTTATATCCTGAAGTTTGTTTACCACCAGCCAGATTGTTAATCCCAGCGGAACAAGAAACACCATAATGGTTTCTGCCGTAATCAGTAATGCACTGATGTTGCGTTTCATTTTCCGCTTTTCTGTCAGATGATTCATGTGTGTGCGTACAAGTATATACATAGTTAATGCTCCCAGTAATCCTCCCAAAAAAGGAGTGATTTGCCGGAAGATGATAACTCCCATAAATAGAATAATGACAATGAGGGAATATTTCCAGTATTGTTCTTTGATGCTCATATCGTGCGATTCGTTCGTTTATATAATAATAAACACGAAAAGCACCGGAAAGGTTTGTTTTATAATGGCATATCAATATGAAAAATTGTTTTGCCGGGATTGCTTTCCTGAATGGTGAGATGCCCGTCGTGAAGGCGGATAATTTGTTTGCATAGGCTTAATCCGATACCGCTGCCTTCTGATTTGGTGGTAAAAAAAGGAATAAATATCTTTTCCTGTAATTCAGGCGGAATACCCGGGCCGTTGTCCGCAATGTCAATAGATATGTGTTCGTCTTGTAGTGCATGGATGCTGATTCTGCCTTTTTCTTTTCCTTCCAGTGCTTGCATGGAGTTTTTCAGAAGGTTGAGCAGGACTTGGGAGAGTTGGTTCTCGTCACCTTTCATATAAATCGTTTTAGGTTCGCAGGTCAGTGTGAAGATGATATTGCTTTCTTTGAAGTCGCCGGATAAGAGTTCCCGGAGATTTTGCAGGGTTGCCGTAAGTGAGAAAAGTTTCTTTTCGGGTTTTGGCAGGTAGGAGAGGTGACGGAAGGATTCGGTAAATTGCAATAAACGTTCGCTTTGTGCTTGAATGATGCGAAGTCCGCGAACTGCTTTTTCGTTGATGTCCGGATAGGTGGACAGTGTTTGTGACAGGGAGATAATGGGAGCAATGGTGTTCATTATTTCATGAGTGAGCACGTGGCTTAGTTTGTTCCACGATTCACTTTCTTTGTCGCTAAGTTCGTCACCGATATCCTTGATAGATAAGAGAGTTATTGTTTTATCTTGTAGTTTCATCCGGCTTTGTGAAAGACTGAGATGCTCCTTTTTGCCTTTTTCTTGCAGTAAGGATTCTAGTTGTCGGTATCGGGTTAATTGCTGGCAGTCTAATAAGGAAAGGGCAGTGCTGTTTGCTATGATTATTTTTCCGGTAGAATCCCATGCTAATACACCGCTGGGCACTTCTTCCAAGAGTGAGCGGTAGAAGTGTTCCTGTTTGGAATATTCTGATTGAGTTTTGGCGAGCAGGAAATTGATGCGGTTGAGAGAGCGATTCAGTTTTTCCTGTTCTTTACTAACGTTTTGTTCGGGAAAGTAAAGCATATTATCCTTGTCTTCTATGGCATCGAAAAAGACACGCAACTTTTGGTTGAATGAATTTAGTTTATTTACCAGCCTGCTGATTTGGAAGAGGGAACAGGTAATTAGTAATGTGCCTATTACAAATCCGCGTTGTGAGATGATAAGCCAGACGCCTGTTCCCGAGGTGACGAGGATAAGCATGACGTGTAGTAGTATAACCCAATAGATGTGTCGGCTGAATATCATGCTGTTCAGGGTTTGAAACGTTTTAGTTTGTTATAGAGTGTCTGACGGCTGATTCCTAATTGTTCGGCGGCGGCAGTCAGGTTGCCATTATTTTGCAGAATGGCTGTTTCAATGGCTTGCCTTTCCACTTCTTCCAAATTGGGGACAGTGCTGGTGGTTTGCGGCTTCCAGGTTTGTTTTACCAAAATGTCTTTGGGGCGTATCACGTTGCCTTCACACAAGATAACGGCTTTCTCGATAGCGTGCTGCAGTTCCCGGATATTGCCCGGCCAGTGGTAAGAGCGTAGTTTCTCTATTGTTTGCTCATGCATTCGCATTTCCGGGCGTTGGTATTTCGAAGCGAAACGGTGGAGAAAGGTTTCGACGAACAGGAGTATGTCGTTTCCTCGTTCTCGTAATGGAGGAATTTCAAGGTGGATAGTGTTGATACGGTAGAATAAATCTTCGCGGAATAATCCTTGTTTCACCATTTCCGGGATGTCTTTATTGGTGGCGGAAATGAGTCGTATATCAACGGGGACGACTTTATTACTTCCAATTCGGGTGATATTCCTGTTTTGTAGTACAGTCAGTAATTTGGCTTGTAGTGCAAGGGGAAGATTTCCAATCTCATCCATAAAAAGCGAACTGCCGCTGGCAGCTTCGAATTTTCCCGGACGGCTTTCGTAAGCGTCCGTAAAAGCTCCGCGCTCGTGACCGAAAAGCTCGCTCTCAAAAAGGGATTCACTGATAGCTCCCATGTCGATACTTGACATGGGACGAGTATTGCGTGAAGACAGGCGGTGTATTTCTCTGGCCAGCATTTCCTTTCCGGTCCCGTTTTCTCCGGTTATCAGAATATTGGCGTCGGTCCTGGCTACTTTATTGACTACCTTTATTAATTGTAGCATGGCGGGAGAATGCCCTATCAGCATTTCAGATTTTGAGGAACTTTTCCTGTTCGATTTATTATTGTATGCTTCCTTTATTTTCTGAACCAGTGTCCGGTTATCCCAAGGTTTGAGAAGAAAGTCGGTAGCTCCGTTCTTCAAAGCTTTTACGGCTAGTTCCACATCTCCGTAAGCAGTTAACATTACCACAGGGAGTGCGGGGCGGATTTCGTGAATATGTTTCAGCCAGTATAGTCCTTCGTTGCCGTTATTGATACCGGCCGAAAAATTCATATCGAGAATTACGATATCAATGGAAGTGGTAGTGAGCAGTGTTGTTATTTGATTAGGATTGGCAGCTGTGCGGACTGTACTGAATTCATTTTCGAGTAAAAGTTCCAGCGAAGCCAACACACTTTTATTATCATCTACTATTAAAATAGTTCCGGTTTCCATATATGTAAGATTGGGGGGATCTGTCTGGGTTGAACGATTCTTTAAGTTTTTGGGTAAAGATATTCGTTTTTACTTTTCCCTGCAAGAGAGTGTCCAATAATTAGACGTTTTATGATACATTTCCTGAAACATGACTTTATTCTATGTTTCGTTTAAGTAATATTTATAGCCTGAACGTTGAATAATGGCTGTTTGCACGCAGGTCATGGTGGCTTTTTATTGATAACGTCCAATTTTTAGACGTTATAGTGTGTAATAATTGGACGGGAACGATAAAATAATGTATGTCATCTGTCTTGTAATCAGTGGTTTAAGTATTGTGGCATTATGTTTGCTTTTTTAATTCATATAGAACACAATTGCATATATACTGAAGAATGAGGAACATTTTCTTTTTATTGTTTTTATTGCCCGTGATTACGTATGCTCAATCTGCAATGAGTTTGGATGAATGTATCCGTTTGGCATGGAAACAGAATCCTTCTATACGGAATAGTGCCATTAACATAAAGGAAGCACGAACGGATTATGCTGCCGCTATCGGTACATTTCTTCCCCGCATAGTAGCCAACGCAGAAACAGGAAAGCGTTTCGGGCGTTCGATAGACCCGGATACCAATGGTTATACAGAAAAGACTTTTGAAGAAGGAACGATAGGTCTTGATATGACTTTGTCTTTGTTTGAAGGTTTTTCACGTATCAATCAGGTTCGTTTTCGGAAAATAAATCGGGAACGCAGCAAGTGGGAACTGAAAGACAGGCAGAATGAACTCGCCTATCAAGTGACGGATGCTTACTACAAACTGGTTTTGGAAAGAAAACTCTTGAATTTGGCTTTGGAGCAAAGCCGGTTGAGCGAACGATACCTGAAACAAACCGAGACATTTGTGGAACTGGGCTTGAAATCCATTTCCGACTTGCAAGAGGTAAAAGCCCGCAGGGAAGGGGATATATATCGTTACCAATCCCGTGCTAATAGCTGTCGGTTGTCATTACTGCATCTGGAACAGTTGATGAACTTTCAGTCGGGTGATACACTTGTCATTCAGGATACGATTGTCGAATTGAATAAACTCCCGTTGCTTTCACTCCCCTCTACGGAAACATTGTATAGACAATCGTTGGAAGTACTCCCTGCCATGCGTATGATTAGCTTAAAGCAGAAAGCTGCCCGCAAAGAATATGCAATGGCGGGCGGAGCTTTTTCTCCTTCTGTTTATGCCCGCTTTACGGTAGGTTCTAATTTCTACAACACTGCATTTTCCGCCAGGCAATTGCGGGATAATATAGGAAAATATATCGGTATCGGTATCTCTTTCCCTTTGTTGAGCGGTTTTGAACGTTTTACGAATCAAAGGAAGTTGAAATTGAACTTGTATCGCCTGAAGAATGAAGAGGAATTGGAGAAGCAACAGCTATATACTGAAATTGAGCAAACTCTTCTTTCCCTACGTGCCGGCTATACGGAACATCAACAGGTATTGCAGCAATTGAGCGCGGAAACTCTGGTCTTGAAAGAATCCGAACGAAAGTGGGAAGAAGGGCTTATCTCTGTCTTTCAGTTAATGGAAGCCCGTAATCGTTTTATTTCCGCCAAAGCAGAACTGGTTCGTGTGCGCTTGCAGGTAGAAATGATGATGAAACTGGAGAAATATTACCGGGAGGGAACTTTCTTATAAAGGCAGAGTTTATATATTTTGAATAACAAAGTTGATACTTCTTTAATAACTAATTTATAATAACCCTATTTTTGATTGATTCCTTATGGATACACCTATTGAACGTAAACCCGGCATTACCCGTAAACATCTATATGTAATAGGTGGTATAGCCTTTGTTATTGCCGTTGTTTTATATTTCATATTCAGAGACACTACCTCTTCCATGACTGTGGAGAAAGAACGTCTGACGATTGCTACCGTTAACCGTGGTGAGTTTAATGACTATATTCGTGTCATTGGTCAGGTAATGCCTAATCGTATTATTTATATGGATGCCGTGGAAGGTGGACGTGTGGAAGAACGTCTAAAAGAAGAAGGTGCTATGGTGAAGGCAGGCGACGTGATTTTGCGTCTCAGTAATCCGTTACTAAATATTGGTATTATGCAGAGCGAAGCGGATCTGGCTTATCAGGAGAATGAACTTCGTAATACCCGTATTAGCATGGAGCAGGAACGCTTGCGTTTAAAACAAGAGCGTATTGGGCTAAATAAAGATCGGCTGGTGAAACAGCGCCGTTATGAGCAATACAGTCGCCTGATAAAAGAGCAACTTATTGCAGAAGAAGATTATCGACTTGCCAAAGAGGAGTATGATGCGGCTAAAGAACAGTTGGATGTCATTGACGAGCGTATTCGTCAGGATAATATTTTCCGTGAAAGTCAGGTAAACAGCTTGGACGAGAACATACGTAATATGAAACAGAGTCTCGCGCTGGTACGCGAACGAATTGAGAACCTGAAGGTGAAAGCTCCTATTGACGGGCAGGTAGGTAATCTTGATGCACAGATAGGACAATCAATAGCTGCGGGCGAGCACATTGGTCAGATCATCACTTCTGACCTGAAAGTACAAGCGCAGATTGACGAACATTACGTGGAGCGTGTTGTACCCGGATTGCCGGCTGACTTTACCCGTGACGGTGTCAGTTATAAACTGGAGGTGACGAAGCCGTATCCGGAAGTAAAAGAAGGGCAGTTTCGTACCGATTTGCAGTTTACAGCCGGACGACCGGAGAATATACGTGCAGGGCAGACCTATCATATCAATCTACAATTGGGCGACCCTGCACAGGCTATTTTGGTGCCGCGTGGCGGATTTTTCCAAATAAGCGGTGGACGATGGATGTATGTTGTGGATGAAAGTGGTAAATTTGCTATTCGTCAGCCTATCCGCATCGGACGACAAAATCCGCAGTATTATGAGGTTACCGAAGGATTAAAACCTGGTGATCGGGTGATTGTATCCGGATATGAACTGTTTGGCGATAACGAGAAACTGATACTGAAATAAGTCTATGATATGATAAATTACTTTTCACAAGTGATACGTAGTCAGCGGGTTAAAAAATCTCTGACACTGATAAATATAACGGGATTGTCTGTTTGTATTGCAACAGCATTGCTTATCATACTTTACGTATGGTCGGAGTTAAGCTACGATTCATTCCACAATACCGAGCGTGTATATCGTGTTGAAAGCCGGTTGTATGAAGGCAAGACGCTGACAGATAACTGGGCGACTACAGCTTACGGCCATGCACCTGCAATGGCTCGTGAAATTGCAGGCATTGAGAAGTATGTCCGTGTAACAGCACAAGACCGCGAACAAGTGGTGAATTACTTCGACAGGAGATTTGCCGAAGCACATTATTGCTACACCGAACCTGCTTTTTTTGAGATATTTAATTTCCCGATAATTAGAGGAGATAAGACCGGGCAACTGGTGCGTCCTAATACGGTGGTACTGACCGAAAGTGCGGCAAATCGTTATTTTGATGAAGAAGACCCGATAGGGAAGGTGCTGACTTTCAGTACGCCTTCATCGCAGCAAAACTTTGAAGTTACCGGCGTGATAGCAGATATGCCTGTTCGTTCTCATCTGCAATATGATTTTCTACTTTCATATAGTACGATTCCCAAAGAGCGACAGGACATTTGGTACATTCACGGAGTTTATACCTATGTCCGCCTGATGTCCGGAAAATGTCCGGAAGAGATTGAAGAGGCTTTTCTCAATATATCCGATAAGTACAAAACTGATGCCTTGAGACATAAGACTTGGGCGGTAGAACTGATACCGCTGAAAGACATTCATCTCACTCCACAAAAAGCTTATGAGAAAGAAGTGAAAGGGAGTCGGACTGCGGTTCTTATACTATTGGTGATGTCCGTTGCCCTGCTACTGATAGGTTGGGCTAATGCCTTGAATCTGACCGTGGCACGTTTCTTGGAACGCGGACGTGAGTTCGGGTTGCGTAAGGCTTTTGGTGCTTCGCGCCGTCAGATTATTATCCAGGGACTTCTTGAATCAGGTTTCATGAATCTGTTGGCTACGCTGATAGCTCTTGGTTGGCTGGAACTTCTTTTACCCCTTGTTTATCGCTGGGCAGGGCAAAGCTTTGGGACGGATATACTTATGTTGCCTGCTTTCTGGGGAATTGTAGCCGGAGTGGTTGTTATTGGTACGTTTGTTGTAGGCTTCTATCCTTCTTGGCTGATGGTTACTATACGTCCGTCGGAAATTATGAGGGGGAAACTGTTACACGGTAAACGTGGTAACCGGATAAGGAAAGTGCTGATTGTGGTTCAGTTTCTCGCTTCTTTTGTTCTGATTACTGGCACGTTCACAGTGATTCGGCAAGTGTGTTATATGCAAAGTGAGGCTTCCGTCGATTCTCATTCACGTATGTTAGTCATTAAGTACCCCTCTTTCACCGAGGGATTGGCACTACGTCTGGAAAGTTTCACCAAGCGTCTGAAGCAACGGGCAGATGTAAGCCACGTAACCGTTTCAGGAGCTGTTCCCGGGGTGGAGGTAGCCAATTATTTTACCAATCGTCCTTATGGAAGTGACCCTTCGCAAGTGAAACTGATACAGATGTTTGCCGTAGATTATGATTATCTATCTGCCTATATGCCCGCTATGATTTGTGGGCGGTACTTCTCTGAGGACTTTGGCGGTGACCTCAACCGGATAGTGCTCAACGAGGAAGCAGTCAGGTTATTAGGTTATGAGTCGCCCGAAGCCGCATTGGGACAGCAGGTTAAAATGGAGGTGGTAGGCGAACCGCTCGAAATTATCGGAGTGGTGAAAAACTATCACCAGCAATCGCTTTCCGTGGCTTACAAACCTATTATCTTCTTTATGAAAGAGCGAGTACCATTTATTGCAACACCTTATATTTCAGTCCGCTTGACAGGCGAAGGAGAAGATAGTGCTTTGATGGAGATCGAGCAGATGTATCATGAATATTTTCCGACTTCTTTATTTTCTTATTTCTTTTTGAGTGATTTGAATACTTTCCTTTATAAATCAGACCGTAATTTCGGTTGGATATTTGCCAGTGCTTCTTTAATTGCCATATTTGTGGCATGTCTCGGTTTGTGGATTGTAACATTGTTTTCAACCTTATCGCGCTTGAAAGAAGTGGGTATCCGCAAGGTGCTCGGTGCAAATAAAAGCAGCCTGTTTTTTATCTTGACCAAGGAGCTGATGTTGCTCACTATATTGGCATCTGCAATCGGTATACCCGTATCAGCAGTGTTAATGAATGGCTGGTTGGAGACGTATGCTTTCCATATTTCGCTACCTTGGTGGATATATGCAGTCGTTTTTGCGCTGTTGATGCTGATTGCGTTCCTTACTGTTTTTCAACAAGTGTGGCGCATTATCTGCTTGAAACCGATGAGTATTTAAAAATATGAATAACTAAAAAATATTGAACTGATTATGATTAAGACTGAAAAACTGACAAAACTCTTCGCAACCGAAGAAGTGCAGACAAAGGCATTGAACGAAGTCACTTTACAAGTGGAACAAGGGGAGTTTGTTGCTATAATGGGTCCTTCGGGATGCGGTAAGTCAACACTGCTGAATATTTTGGG
>OODE01001970.1_pt1 | contig 11791 bp, 9 predicted proteins | sample 1671771 | NCBI WGS metagenome assembly OODE01 (sample SAMN06348191, study PRJEB24527) | human gut metagenome | biome: human gut; feature: ankylosing spondylitis patient; material: feces | host: Homo sapiens | place: China | collected 2015-10 | reverse complement strand
TATTTCACCTTATAATATATAAGGGCTTCCGATCAGAAAAAGAAATGATGTTTTTTATAAAACAATCGGTCCCCCATCCTTTAGATGACTCTTTTCCACTCTAAAATCAACATAACTACATATAAATGTAGTATGTACAAAAAAACAATCATAACATCACGCATTAAACTCAAAACAAAAATGAAAGTTAGAAACTTATTATTAGCAGGTTTGGCAGCAGTTGCCATGACAGCTTGTAGCAACGAAAATGATGAAACCGTAGATAACGGTCAGGTGCAAGGTACAGAAAACGCTTTAATACAATTAGGCATTTCTTATCCAGTAACAACTCGCGCAACAGAAGAGGGGCTGACTTCTGAGCAAACTTTTGAAACAGCTAAAGTAATTGTCAATGGAGATATACATACTTATGAATATGAAGATTTCAGAATTGACGAAAATGATAATACATTATATTTGAAAGATGGTATTCCTGTTTCTGCCGGAGAAGCTAGCATTTACGTTATTTTAAACCTACAAGGAGAACCTACGACACCCTATGCAAGTATGACAGCAAGCGCTAATTACGTTAGCACTTTAGACGGACTTACAGGTTATGTTGCTAAACCCGGGGCATTCTTAATGAGTAATGAAAAGGGCGAAGTAAAAACAGTAACTGTTAAAGCAGGAGAAGTGGCAATTGCCCAAATTAATGTTGAACGTGCAGCCGCCAAACTGGTAGAACAGTCAAAAACTACTGCATTTAAAAACATTACTCCGGGAATATATGGTAAAGAACTGAATATTACATTAAAACAATACTCATTCGTTAATTTGCAGAAAGATACTTATGTACTGGCAAATACAACTCCAATCGCATCAAACTTCTTCCAAGCATATGACGCAGCCAAAGCTACTTGGGACTACGTATCCAAAGATATTGTTGGTAATGTGCAAGAGTCAACCCCCGATGCAAATAGTAACATCACATACTGTTTGGAAAACAAAGATGCAAACAACACACGTGTTGTATACGAAGCTGTTGCAACATGGGGTGAGGAAATAGAAGCTGCTACTTTCTATGTAACTTCAGAAAATGAAGTATATACAAGTTTTGAATCATTAGCCGCTAAATTCGGAAATATGCTTACTGCAAACGGCTTAACAATTGAAAGCAAAGCTGCTGATTTCAGAGCAGCAGGAGTTCCTATCAAGATGTACGAAGATGGTAAATGCTACTACACTGCAGATATTTACACAAATACTGCAAGCAATAAAACAATCGTTAGAAACAACGTATATAAGCTGAATGTATCAAGCATTACAAAATTAGGCGAACCGACTCCGACTCCCACTCCGGACCCAGCAAGTCTGAATATAGAAGTCAAGGTTCTTCCTTGGACAATAAACTTGGTAGACATCATTTTATAATTGCATCACACAACAATAAACTGGTTTGGGAAGGGGTAACTTCCCTTTCCAAACCAGTTCTCTTTATTGATATAATAAGGTAAACAAAACAGACTCCCCCAAAAGCATAAAACAAAGAAAATGAAACGAATACTGACCACCATACAAAAAAGAGTAAACAAGATACTGTTACTTGCAGTATTGGCTGGTGCAATGGCATCCTGCGACTCTGTCCTGGATTACAATGAAGGCGATTGCAGCATCAAATATTTGGTAAAGTTCAAGTATGACTATAATATGGAGAAAGTAGACGCTTTCGCTCAAGAAGTAAGAACCGTCACACTTTATGCTTTTGACGACAATGGAAATATGGTATATTACAAAACAGACCAAGGAGAAATGCTGGCAGATGGTAATTATTCCATGAGCCTGGATTTTGATCCGGGAGAATACCATTTAATTGCATGGGCAGGATTAGACGACCAGTCGTTCGCAGTGCCTGTGTTATATCCACAAACATCTCAAATCACAGAATTAAAGGTAAAAACTCTGCGAGAAGAAGCCGTTCCTACACGTTCGGAAGATGAAAAAGACAAATATATTGTTGAAAAGGAACTTTCTTCACTGTGGCACGGAGAAGTTAAAAAAGGTGCTTTCACCCGAAACAGCAGAGAACGTATTACTGAAGTTTCTTTAGTGAAGAACACAAACAATATCCGCATTGTTGTAGCACAGGTAAATCAACACCCTGACCAGCCTGTCACCAGAGCATTAAAAAAAGAAAATCTTAAGTATACAATATATGATGAAAACGGATACATGAACTATGACAACTCTTTGTTGCCGGACAACATGTTGACGTATAAACCATTTACCACTGAACAAGAGTACATAACATCACGCGCTTTCACACAAGATACAGACAGCGAATATCCGGCAGCTATTGCAGAACTGAGTGTAGGACGACTCATGAAAGATAAAAAACCGGAGTTGAATATCACCAATACAGAAACGGGAGAACAACTTATTAAAAATCTGGATATGATTAAATATCTGAATATGCTAAAACAAGAGCATTATAAAGATATGGAATTACAGGAATATCTGGATCGCGAAGACCGTTACAGTATGATATTCTTCGTTGACGAGAATATGGCGCTAATCAAATCCGTCATACAAATAAACGGTTGGGTCATTCAGCTTAACGATTTCGAACTCTAAATAAACGAGATAATGAGACACCTCAAATTAACATATAATCTTCTAGTTGCTCTGATAGCTATTGCCGGTTTTTCAGGATGCTCACAAGATGAGTTCGTTGAAAGACAGGAGATGCAACCGCAAATTGAAGCTCAATTAATGCTATCTATCAGCATGCCACAAATAGGCACACGGGCGGTTGACGGAGAAAAAACACTATCCGGTACGACAGAAGAAAGCAAGTGCCGTAAGCTTACATTGTTTATTATGGATACGAATGGTACCAACATTCAAGATAAAACAATCACCGGAGAAGATTTAGAGAATGAATTCCTATACTTTGTCGTAAATACATCTATTGGCAACAAAAAAATATTCGTTGCAGCTAATATGACAGATACACAAATAGAATCGATCAAGGCAACTCCTGATCATAATCCGGAACAACTGATAAATAATATAGGAGACATCACTGAAGATAACAGTTTTTTAATGACCGGTCAGGCTGTTACTGAAGGCAGTAACAGTGAAATCATTAATATTGAAGAGCATAAAATGACACGAATCAAAGCAACTTTGACTCGTGTCATGTCCAAAGTATTGTTGACTTGCACTACAAAAAGCAATACAGAATATGTAAACTTGACCAAAGATAACGGTTATATCAGATTGAGTGACGTACATTATATTTTGGAAACAACCAATAAAAAGTTCTTCCCGTTTAAAAAAGCGAACAATGAAGACCCGAACTTCCCGATGAGTACGACACTGAATACAAATTATGACGCCAACTTTTTTACAGCAGTCACCAACGTGACTGCTGGAGAAAATGCTGTAAAATATGATATTCAACGAATAGAAGAAGATGACAAGCGATATACAGAAGGGATTTATTGTCTGGAAAATACAATAAATATAGATACTGAGAGTTCAAATGATTTCAGCGATGCTCAAAAAGTGGCAACCTACTTGAAAGTCGCCGCCAAGTTTACTCCCAAAAACATAGACGGAGAGACCAACTTGACCGAACAGGAAGCCAAAAACAGATTATCCGGTAACGGCACTTTCTATACCTGCAAAAAGGTCCCGACAAGTATGAAAGATATGTGTTACAGCAATATAAATACCGGAATTGATTACTTGAGAGAGTCTGGGCTGACTGTTACCACCAATGACTTTATCACTTACGAAGGTGGTTGGCAGTACTATGAAACATTTGTGAACTCACCGACAGATTTTAGCGTAGCGTCCGGAATTATACGTAACAATTATTACATAATCAATGTTACTGCATTCAATACTCTGCAATCTGATAAAACAATCGAAGTAAATACAACCATGATACCATGGGTTCTTAAAGGACGGACTACAATTGATGTTGAAACTGGAAATAATTAATAAAAGGAGTATAACTATGAGACTAATAAGACAACATAACATCATCAATGGATTGCTCCTGATAGCAGCAGTTAGCGTCAGCAGTTGCAATAGTATACTAGAAGACGACTCCTTGCCCGTTAGCAACAAAAACATAGAAATAAGTTTCACCCGTTCCAGTGAAAGCATGATCGGGCTCGATGATAATGGAACATTCAAGGTTGCATTTTTCACAGGAGCAGACTATAATTATTATAACTCAACAGATAACTTGTCAGGAATTGATAACTACAAAGAAGATGCATATGACACAGCAATACCTTATCCAAACGGTACTACGGTATATGCAGTAGGTTACGCTCCAAGTGATCATTTGACGGTATCCGATGATTATAAACAACTGGCTTTGAGTTCAACCATTTCGGCAGGAACCGTTGATGTGCTCGCCTCACAAACGGAAGAAGGAAATAAAAATAGTCCTTTTTCAAATAAATCACCATTAGAATTCAAGCATCTGTTAACTAAAGTCACTTTCTACGCCAAACGTGACAAAAAGATGCAGAGCAGTAAACTTGTACACGATGTAAAAGTAACACTCGGCAAATCATATCTCATTAACAAATGGGAATATAATAAAAAGACTTATGTAGCTGCCGGAGCACAAGAAACTATTGAGAATGATTTAACATTACACGTTCCCGATCAATATTTGACTGACATCGATCAAGAATATACCATAGGCACTTGTTATCTAAATATGCCAGCCAACAATAACGGGCAACTCTCTTTCAATCTGGAAGCAACAATGACCCCCGTAGGTTCAACAGATAACATTCAAACCAACTATGGAGAGATGAATGTACAACTACTGGAAGCTAATAATCAGACTCCGGTATCAATAGCACAGGCAGGAGAAGCTTATGAAGTGGTTATCAACTTCACACAAGATTCATTTACGCTTACAGGCGTAAAAGCACCCTGGAAAGCAGGAGGATTAATCACAGTCCCCATTAACCCGACTAAACAATAAAAACATCCAAAACAACAATTAAGCCATGATGAGATATAATAACATAATCAACGGTTTGCTTGTGATTGCATCCATAACAGCATTCGCAGCATGTACAGAAGACACTTATGATAATAGTGCTGCAGAAGGGAATGGAGTTTTTCAATTCTCGGGTCTTCCAAGCATCTATACGAGAGCAGACGTATCCGCCGACGACGATCAGAAAGCATTTGAGGCAGGTACAAAATACCAGTTATTCGCTGTCGAAAATGACAACTGGAATGCTAATTATCTACAGAAAACCCCAAGCAAGAACGCAATAGAAGGTACTGAAACAAATGAACACACTATATCATTCGATGGAAACAATAAATTCAATAATCATAGTTTAAACTTTTATGCAGTAACTCTGAGTGATAAAGAGTATGTACCGGAAATAAAATATAATGCTGACAACAGCGCTCCCACTTGTTATGTCTCTTATGAAAACGGGGCATTAACCGATGTGATGTGGGCGGGTAATCTTAAAAATCAAACCTACAAAAACTCAGGAAAATTACAATTGAATTTTGAGCATACTTTATCCAAACTTCATATCTACGCACAAAAAAATGAAGAATTAGCCAATTCCACTGTTGTTCTAAAAGAAGTAAAACTAATAGACTATTTATCCGGTGACTTAAGTCTTGCAACCGGAGAGTTCAGTAGCGCAACAGATACAAGAGTTGATAATACAGCCCATACACATTCTGTATACAAGGCAGACACTGAGATAAATGAAGAAACAGCTAAAAATGAAATTTTTTCAGCAATGACATTCCCTACCAGAGGAACAGACACTGACTCTCATGCTTTAGGACTGAAAGTAACAACGAAAGTGGATGACTACGAAAAGACAACTACATATCGTATTAAAGAAGTAGACGTAGAAAATACAACTGATAATAAAAACCCAAAATACAAAGCATTCAAGTTTAAACCAAACTATGAATATGATATCGTACTGACCATGACTCAAACAACCATGGTAGTAACCGTAATTCCTCGTGTATACGACTGGATAGACGACAACTCGGATTACGAGGATACACAAATAGGTAGCTCGGTTACCTTCGGCGGTGTGACATGGATGGATAGAAACTTAGGAGCTACAAGTGCTGATGCAACAAAAAGCATTCAAAGCTGGGAAGCTTCGCGGGGATTCTACTACCAATTTGGACGTAGTATTCCTTATTACTTGAACGGCAGCTGCTTAGACCCTGATGTGAAGGATCCTATCAATGCAGCCCCTACATGTAAAGGCGCTAATAAAACGAATAATGCTAAACCTTTCCCATACGTTCCAGGACATTATGATGCTGTACAACGTACTGATAAGAAAAAAGGCTATGATGATTGCGCGCAGGATCCAGGAGAGACAGATATCAATAAGTCATTTAGCTTCAGTTCATCAGAACAAGAAACAGAATATACGGTACATAATTCTGCGGGAAAAGAAGAGAAAAAGTATGATGGTCATGGTAGAGATTGGGCCTCTGAGCATTCTGTAAGTGCTACATACTGGGATCAACCGGAGCATCAGCCTTGCCCGAAAGGTTGGAGACTACCTACTAAAGATGAATTTTTATCAATTGTTCCAAGCAGCCAAAATGCAGGAGATATAACTTTTTTAAATCATAGTGGAACTTACAGTATAACCGTAAATTATGATGTTCATAATGAGAAGGCAGTATATGTAGGAGTTCCTTCTGATAAAAAAGAAGAAAAGTGGGGTACAATCTATGCAATCAAACGCCTGGGAACATCCAATGCTTACCGAGTACGTTGGCAAATCAAACGCGTAGGAAATACATCAATTGATAAAGATAAATGTGACACAGGAGGCGATGCGCAAGGATATCGTTCAGTACTTGTTATTTCACGTTATCCTGCAGAAATACTTAGTACACTGACAACGAGTAATTACAACACAGAGTATACTGATTGGGATAATCCGGTAGAAACCCTCATGCTACCAATTAGCGGATACATACATGTAGACGGAGGAGCAGCTCTGATATACGCCGGAAGTGAAGCGATTTACCATACATCCACAGCAGATACAAATAATAATAAGTTCTGGAGTTTCCGTATAAAGTTCAGTGGTGATACCAACCAAAGATATCTATATATGTGGAATGAGGAACGACGCGGTTATGGTTGTTCTGTACGTTGTGTACGCGATAAAAATGTGAATTAAGAACAAAACAAATAGAAGAGATATGAAAGCAAGGAATTATATACAACAGCTAATGCTTCTTCTCATACCGGTTGGGTTACTAACAGCCTGTACGTCCGATGAAGAGGGAGGATCCCTGCCGAATGAAGGCAAAGTACCGGTAACAGTACAATTAGGAGGTCAGTATGCCATTATGTCCGGAAAAGATGCACCCGAAAGCAACACCCGTGCTACCAATAACTCAGCATTAAACGGAGTTAAGATTCTGAACCTTTCAGAAGGTAGTACATTATGGCTTTTCGCAAAAAGTGGCAGAACTACGCAAACACAAGGCTATGTTGTAAAGACCGGAGATGGTGGTGTACAATCACTTTATCCTTGTTCTCAATTTGATGAAAATGGGAATTATAAGGAAGAGGATGTAAGCAAGACTCCATTGTTCTTAGATCCGGGTACATATACATTTAGTGCTATTTCACCGGCGAAGGCATCCTATAAAGATGGTACATGCATGATTAAAAATGGAGAATATGTGATAGCAACCAATAATGCTTGGACACAAACTGAATCTACCACTTGTCAGATTTCAGGTAATGAAGGCGTTATTCTTCTAAATCCACTGATGCAAGTAACTTCCCGCATGAAATTTTTAATTAAGGGTACTGATAAAATATCCGATTTATCTATCATGCAAGCGGGTGTTGAAATAGACGGCATACAAATAGATCCTACCACGGGAAATAACTATACCGTAGGAGACAATATGCCATCTAAATTAGGAGATAAATACAATCGAATTTATGTTCCGGCCAAAAGTTTTGTCACTACATCTGAAGGAATCTTGCAAGGAGAAACAGGCATCTTGCCTACAGATTGCCGTTCTACCCCGGTAGTAGTTATTATGAAGCAATTCCTACCGGGATATTCATACAATTACACCGTTACACTTGATATAAAAGACGGCATTACAGTGGCCAACTGGCAGGAGTCTTCCTGGACAGCTGACATAGATCCCGATAAATAAACATAGGAGAAGAAAATCATGAAACGAAACGCAATATATACTTTAATAGCTTGTCTGTTTTTAGCAGCCTGCTCATCCGAAGAGGAATGGATGATATCCGACGATCAAACTCCGGCGATTGAACTTGGAGAAGACCAGATCGCCGTGCAACTCAATTTACAGACTACGGATTTCAAAGTAGAAGAAACCCGCTCTGCCAACCCGATAGAGTTAAAAATCGAGAATCCGATGTACAACCTATGGTTATTGCACTATAATGAAGAAGGGGGATTAGTAGAAAGTGATACAGAATACATTCATTTGAATGATAAAGGAGAATTATCAACTAATCATACTGCAAAATTAACGCTTACTGATAGTAACAAAGGAACACTTTGTTTAATTGCCAACCTCGAAGGGACAGCCGGCGACAGCAACCCTTCAACTGTCAAGACTCCAAGTAATGACAATGGTTCATGGCCAAAGACACTGCAACTATTACAAAAAGAACTTTTAACGTTGCCTATCAACCGAAATGCAACAGATGCTAAATTGGGTTTGCCCTCCAAGATGTTTATGTATGGTTTCTACCAAGGTACATTAAGTACTTCGCATCCGGTAAATATCACATTGGGACGTATGGCGGCTCGTCTGGATATTGTAATTAAAGCAGCAGATAGTGAAAAGACATTAAGCAATCTTCGATTACAATTAAAGAATGCAGTCATCAAAAGTCATTATTCACCAATGAAGGTAAGTAGTGAGGAAAATATTTATGTAGATTTTCCCGAAGATAATACTTTTAATGATAAAGAAGTGACTAGCTCATCCCCAATCACTTGTTACTATTTTACAGGAGAAAATATCACACCGGAAAGCGGAAAAGAGACAGTACTTATTGTAAAAGCTGATAAGGTTACTACTGTAACAGAAAAAATAGAAAAAACAATTCAAGTTACTGTGAAATGTAATGAGGGCGATAGAGGCGCTATAAAATGCACAGCTAAGTATAATCCAGACCCTAGCAGACAATATGGTGGTTTCATTGATTATGATTCAGGAAAGGAATACATAGCTCGTATAGGGACCCCCGTCTACTACAAGTGGGTAGATCACACAATCACAGAAAAAGTAGAAGTAGAAACGCTCCGGGTACAAGTGATGATTATTCTCTTTACCGCAACAACAACTATACCTTTAATATCAACTTAAAATAATACTTAATACGCCACATTATGACACCGAAAGACATCCTACAACTAGAATCAACAGATATACGCCAAGCGTATCTGTTTGAAGAAAACGGGCACTGGTATGCATACGAACATTCAGCCAACCGGATAGAAAAATTCGTGAAAGGTTTTGTAGACTTTAAACACAAAGTGCAAGATGTCTGCGGTAGAATAAAAATAGAGATCGATCTCAACGTCCTGGAAAAATGCTCCGTTACGCTGTGTGAAGACTCACTGCTTATACTCGACTGTCCTACGGCATAGAAGCCGTCAAAGAGTATAAGCTTCATAACTAGATATAAAAGAATTACACAGAAATTGTTTGTTTTGTTTGTGTTCCTCAGTCCACTCAGAGGCAGCTTGTGAAAGTAGCGCTGAGTGGGTGGGGATTTTTTTTATGAATTATCTTTGTTTATCTCCCATAAACCCGTATATTTGAGGTATTATAACTAGAGACTTTATATTAATACAGAATTACTATGAGCCATACCTTTTTTCTCATTATCGCTCTTGTCACAACGGGAATCTTTCTCATCCAATTCGTATTATCTATCTTTTTCGGAGATCTGGATGCAGATGTAGACGTAGATACCGACATCAGCAGTGTGGTTTCCTTTAAAGGACTTACCCACTTCGGAATCGGATTCGGCTGGTATATGTATCTGGCGGGAAACACGGAAATCCAAAGTTACGTTGTCGGTATTCTGGTAGGGTTATTCTTTGTTTTTGCCGTCTGGTTTCTGTATAAGAAAGCCTACCAACTGCAACAAGTCAACCGCACGGAACAGACAGACCAGCTTGTGGGACGTGAATGTACCATCTATTTCAAACAAAGCGACAGCAAATACACCGTACAAACCAACCGTGACGGAGCAATGCGCGAAGTAGACGTCATCTCCGAATCAGGAAAAGCTTATCAAACCGGAGACCGTACCGTTATCACCAGATATCAGGACGGAACATTGTATATTCAATAATTATTCTAAATACACAAATTTATGACACAAGAAATGCTAATCATGGCCGCTATATTAGTAGCGGTTATCCTGCTCACTTTCATCGGTATCCTTTCACGCTACCGCAAATGTAAGAGTGACGAAGTCCTCGTTGTATATGGTAAGACGGGAGGAGAAAAGAAGTCTGCTAAATTATACCACGGTGGTGCCGCATTCGTCTGGCCGATTATCCAAGGCTACGAATTTCTGTCAATGAAGCCGATGCAGATCGACTGCAAACTGACAGGCGCACTTTCCGCACAAAATATCCGTGTAGATGTTCCGACTACAATCACTGTTGCTATCAGCACCGATGCCGAAGTCATGCAAAACGCCGCCGAACGTATGCTGGGATTGACCATGGACGACAAACAGAATCTGATTACAGATGTCGTTTACGGTCAGATGCGTCTGGTCATAGCCGACATGACAATCGAAGAACTGAACTCCGACCGCGATAAATTCCTTTCTAAAGTAAAAGACAATATCGACACGGAACTCCGCAAATTCGGTTTGTATCTGATGAATATCAACATCAGTGATATCCGCGATGCTGCCAACTACATCGTGAACTTGGGTAAGGAAGCCGAGAGCAAGGCCCAGAACGAAGCACAAGCTAATATCGAAGAACAGGAAAAACTCGGTGCTATCAAAATCGCGACTCAAATCAAGGAACGTGAAACGAAGGTTGCAGAAACCCGCAAAGACCAGGATATCGCCATTGCAGAAACCAAGAAATTGCAGGAGATATCTGTTGCCAATGCAGATAAGGACAGAATTTCCCAAGTAGCGATTGCCAACGCAGAGAAAGAAGCGCAGGTTGCCAAAGCCGAAGCGGAGAAAAATATCCGTATCGAACAGGCAAATACCGAAAAGGAAAGCCGCATCGCCGAACTGAACTCTGACATGGAAATCAAACAAGCGGAAGCCGGTAAGAAGGCTGCTATCGGACGAAATGAAGCACAAAAGGAAGTCGCTCTTTCAAACTCCGAACTAGCCGTGACACAAGCCAACGCCGACAAACAAGCCGGTGAAGCTGCTGCCAGATCGGAAGCTGCCGTACAGGCTGCCCGCGAAATTGCTCAGAAAGAAGTGGAAGAAGCGAAAGCCAAAAAAGTGGAATCTTCACTGAAAGCAGAAAAAATTGTTCCTGCCGAAATTGCCCGGCAAGAAGCTATCCTGCAGGCGAATGCTATCGCAGAGAAGATTACCCGCGAAGCAGAGGCCCGCGCAAAAGCGACTCTGGCACAGGCGGAAGCGGAAGCCAGAGCGATCCAGTTAAAATTGGAAGCAGAAGCGGAAGGTAAGAAAAAGTCATTGCTCGCCGAAGCAGAAGGTTTCGAAGCAATGGTAAGAGCAGCCGAATCA
>OODE01001964.1_pt1 | contig 11825 bp, 10 predicted proteins | sample 1671771 | NCBI WGS metagenome assembly OODE01 (sample SAMN06348191, study PRJEB24527) | human gut metagenome | biome: human gut; feature: ankylosing spondylitis patient; material: feces | host: Homo sapiens | place: China | collected 2015-10 | reverse complement strand
AAACATTCATCTTTCTTCCATTCGTCCAAAAGTTCTCCACAACTATCTATGATAATCTTATATCTCAATTATATCGTCCTCTTTTCCATTATATGTAGTATTCAATACCAGATATATCTTATCACACCGCTTTACGTTTGAAAAGACTTTTTAATAAAAACACTGTTCTTTTTTTCAAAAGTGCTTTATAATAAAAAGACGCTTCCCGCAAAGTGCAGGAAGCGCTGCCTGATCCACAAAATATGTTCAGAAATATGCAGCAATCCAGAAGTCTTTTTTTAATTCTGAACAGCTGTAAATCATGTTATCAGAGAGGTGTTGTATGCTTGCTTTAAAAATTACTGATGTAAAAGATTTTATGAATAAACTCCTGATCGGTGAGGTATTTGACCGTTTTTCTCTTGTCGAGGCATCTGTGACAACCTTCAACACTTTTACCATAAACGGAAAACTTCATTACGATTTCTTTGATACTGACACAAAGGCTGCTTTTGAGGAGAATTCCACAGAATATTCCCTCTGGCATGATGTAAAACCTTATTGTTTTTCTATCATACGCGGCAGACGCACACCTTTGAATTTCAGGATTGTATTTGAACTTTCTCATGATCAGACACAGTCGTTGTTAAAAAATGAACAGCATATTGCAGATATTCCTGTGCAAAGCTTTTATCTGAATATCCGGTACAAGAACCAGTCCCTTTTATGTACAACAGGTGTTTCTTATACTTCATTCAGTCCGGATAAACGTCTGGAACATCTCTGGGATGATTCCATGACTGTTTTTCTCTCCAGTCATCACATTCCCTGTGAGAAATTATGAGTAGATTCTGTTATCAGTCTTTATCCGAATAACGCAGATAATAGACCAGAATATCTATAAACTCACTGTTCGTCGGTTTATCTGCCATTGTACACCCTGCCATTTCTTCCAGTGTATCCTTATGATTCATCCAACATAAGTTTACCAGTGTTCTTATGTTGTGTTCTACATTAGACGGCGTTGATTTATATTTTCTTGCAATGACCGGATAAATATCTTTGGTGACTTTTACCGGTCGCTCATAAATTTTCTGTGCCATTTCTACTGCATCCACAACATAATAATATCCTTTATACTTTGATGTTGCACCCAATTTTCTAATAACTCCATAAACTGCACTCATACATCGTTCCTCCTGTAACTTCCATAATCTGTGTTTTTACAGATTTGGATATCTCATTTATTTACACACATTTCTCTATAAGTAAATGAAAGTCACGATATTGGCTGCCCGGAAGCACCATTGCAGTCACTATTCTCTGTAACCCGTTATATTTTCTGCGGATTCGGCATATTCATTAAAATATCGGCAACTTAATAATAGGAATTCATAAGACATTTGTCAATACCAATGTAATTGTTTTCCACAAAAATAAGGAGCAAAAGTTATTCTCTGCTCCTTATTTGATATTCTGCTATTCTGACAGGAGTATCTGTCCTCTCATTGATCTGCCGGCAAATTGCCTGCTTTCTATCTTATTTTGCAATCATCAGCAAAATTTCATTGCTTCTCTGAACAAATCTGGTCATTTCGTCCGGTGAAAGCTGTTTATGGCTCATCATCGCAAGGTCATACAACTGTTCACAGATAAGCGGAGCCTTGTCAGATTCCTGATTCTCTGCCAGATATTTAACCAATGGATGATTCGCATTCAGAACCAGTGTTTCCTGTCCGCCAAACATATTCGGATCCATTCCATACATATTATACATCTTCATCATATCCTGCATACGGCGGCTCTCTTCGGAAAGAGTCATCATTGCTGATACATTTTCATTTTTCAAATTCTCAACATGTACTTCCAGTTTATCTTTATTAAGGCTCTTGCGGAAAAGTTCTGTCAGTGCTTTGACAGTTTCTTCATCGGCAGTACCCTCACCCTTCATTTCTTCGGTCAGATCCGCATCAATACGCTTAAACTGTACTTCCTGATGTTTCTGCTCAAGACTGGAAATAAATGCACTGTCAATATTATGCTTCAGGATAACGGCATCTTTTCCTGCTTCCTTAAACATATTGATATACTGACTCTGCTGAACTTCATCAGTTACATAGAAAATTACTGTCTTCTCAGGTTCTTTCGCTTCCGCATTGTCTTTGTTTTCAGACTCTGCTGCATCTTCTTTCTTTTCTTCTGTCTGAGCCTCAGTTTCTTCTGTTTCTTTTTTATTCTCTTCAATGCAGTCCTTTAATGTGAGATATTTGCCATCAAGATTCTTAAAGAGTACATAATCTCCCATTTTCTCTGCAAACTTAGCATCTTTAATACAGCCATATTTAATAAACGGGCTGATATCATCCCAGTATTTCTCATAAGATTCTCTGTCAGTCTTGCACATTCCGGTAAGCTTATCTGCCACTTTTTTGGAAATGTATTCAGAAATCTTCTGTACAAATCCGTCATTCTGCAATGCACTTCGTGACACGTTCAATGGAAGATCCGGACAATCGATCACACCTTTCAGAAGAAGCAGGAATTCAGGAATTACTTCCTTGATATTATCTGCGATAAATACCTGATTGTTATAAAGTTTGATCGTTCCTTCAATGGAATCATACTCTGTATTGATCTTCGGGAAGTACAGGATACCTTTTAAATTAAACGGATAATCCATATTCAGATGTATCCAGAATAACGGTTCCTTATAATCCATAAATACCTTGCGGTAAAATTCCTTGTATTCATCATCTGTACATTCATTTGGATGCTTCATCCAGAGCGGATTAATATCACTGATGGAAACCGGACGTTTATTGATCTTTACTTTATCCTTTGCAGGAGAAATTTCAACAACTTCCTTTTCACCTTTATCATTTTCTTTTTCTTCTGTCTTTGCTTCCTCATGAATATGTTCAACAACTACATCATCGTCTCTTAACTCAGATTCATCAATTGTCTCATATTCCTGAGGTGCATTTGCTTTGGAAAGGTAAATATGAACCGGCATGAAGGAACAGTATTTCTCAAGAATCTCACGCATACGGTATTCATTTGCAAATTCCAGGCAGTCTTCATTCAGGAACAGGGTGATTTCTGTACCAATCGTATTCTTGTTACCTTCCTGGATATCATATTCTGTTCCGCCATCGCAGGACCAGTGTACAGGCTGTGCACCTTCTGTATAGGAAAGTGTATCAATATGCACTTCATCCGCTACCATAAATGCAGAATAAAATCCAAGTCCAAAATGACCAATCATCTGATCATCTGTAGTTTTGTCTTTATATTTCTCAAGAAACTGAGTTGCACCTGAAAAAGCAATCTGGGTAATGTATTTCTCTACTTCATCAGCAGTCATGCCAATACCATTATCGATGAATTTCAGAGTTTTCTCATCAGGATTAACAATTACCTGAATCTCCGGTTTGTATCCTTCCGGAAAAGTATATTCTCCCATTACTTCCAGTTTTTTCAGTTTAGTGATCGCATCGCATCCGTTGGAGACCAGCTCTCTTACAAAAATATCATGATCGGAATATAACCATTTCTTGATGATTGGGAAAATATTTTCACTGTTAATTGATAAATTTCCATGTTTTACAGCCATGCTGTCCACACTCCTTTTTGTTTTTAATCATTTGCCGCAACTTTATCTGTCAATATACTGCATTCTTATCTGCTCTGCCTCCTGAGCCAAAACTATCCTCTCCTGTTTATCCTTTGAAATAGCTTTTGACTCCTGTAAGTTGCTTCTCTGAAAGATATAGTAATACCATTTATTCCAAAAGTCAAGAAAAAATTAGCACTCACTAAAAATGAGTGCTAATAATTTTATATTTTACATATTCCCCTGTATTTTTTCTTCAGATAACTCTTATTTCTTTCGTCTTTTGTATACCACAACTCCCACAATACATCCTGCTGCAATCGCCAGAATAATCACAAACGGTGTGATATTAGTCGTATCTCCTGTCTTTACCGCTGATTTCGCAGTTGCTCCATTCGGCTGCGGAGTCGGAGTTGCAGTTACAGTCTGTGCCTGTGTAATACTGAAATTCACCTGTTTAGTATCCTGCTCCCCTGTATTCTCCCATTCACTTCCATTATACTTCTGACGGTCAAATGTAACTGTCAATGTGTAGGTTCCAGCTTTCGTAATTCCAAATGCAGCAGTATAAGGTGCACTGCTCCAGCTATTTGTATTGATCACTTTCCAGTTATACGGTACATAGCGGACATCTCCCTTTCCCGGACTTTCATTGTCCATACCCGCTCCGACTGCTGTAAATGTAATCTTTGACTGTGTTGTGTATCCATCTGAACTGATTCCTGTAATCTTATTATCTGCCGGATCTGCAATTTTCGCCTTGCGGGTAGCTTTAACCGTAAACTGAACTTTCACTTCTGCACTGATCTGCTGTTCATTATCAATCACAACTGACTCTGTATAGGAGCCGGCCTTTAAACCCGCCTTCGGGCGGATTTTAAATGTACAGCTCTCCCCCGGTGCAAGCTCTGTGGCTGAAAGTTTCCCGATTTTAAAGTTTTTACCTGACGGTGCATTTAAAGTTACATTTGTATTCCCCTCATTCGTCACTGTAACTTTCTGCGCTTCCGGTGCCTCACTATATCCTTCTTTTGCTTTTCCAAAATTCAGTTCTTCCGGTGTTACGGATAATTTATAAATCTTTTTCACTTCCGAAACAGTCGCAGAAGCTTTGATCGTTGTCAATACATCTTCCTGTCCTTCCGAACTGGTCTGGGCTATCTGAATACTGTCCAGATAATTGCCGACTTTCAGACCGGTCACCGGTACTGCTGTAAATGCAGCAGAATCTCCCGGCTCCAGCACTGATGCCGAAAGTTCCCCAATATCAAAATACTCTGCATATGGCTGCATCAGCGAAACAGTTGTATTTCCTGTATTGGTAAGTGTAATGGTCGTCGCTTCAGGAGTATCATAACCTTCCTTCAGATCATCATAACTGAAAGATTCCGGATCTGCCTGAACTGCTGTGATCTGTTCCTGTTCTGCCTCTTTTACAGATACTTCCGCAGTTACCTGCACTGCTACTTCCGGATCCTCTTCACTTTCAAATATCAGAGTATCACTGTAATCACCCTTCGTCAGACCGGTTTTTGGCTGTACCATGAACATAAGAGAATCACCTTTTGCAATCTGTATTCCTGATACAGCTTCACTTCCATCTTCGTTCATCACCTCAAAATAATCTGATTTCGGTATCTTTAAAGTGACAGTTCCATCCCCTGTATTTGTTACGGTTACGGACAGTGTCTCATTGGCCTGTGTATAATTTTCTTCGATATCGCTGAAATTAAGACTTCCTGTATTTACATCAAGAGACTGTGCCTCAAGAGATGCATCTGCATTGTCACCTGCCGATGGAGCCTCGCTGTCATCCGGCGTCTCTGTCGGTTCTGCAGAAGGCTCATCCGAAGGCTTCAGATCTTCGTCATCTGATGAATCATCCTCACCTTCAACTGCAATCTTCGCTTCAAAAGAAACCTCAATACCTTCTTCCGTCCGGTATGTGATCATATCATCATATTCACCCGGTTCCAGCCCTTCCCTCGGCTGTATCCATACGCTTACAGATTCACCTGCACTCAGCGGTTCTGTAATATCCTGAACCATAAAATGTTCCGGACTGATCTCCTGAAAATTCAAGCTCTCATTTCCGGTGTTCGTAATCTGCACATACTGTGCTTCCACATCCTCAAGATCACTCTTTACTGTTCCAAAATCACAAATCTGATCTTCGCTGTCCTCTACAGTGGCAATCGCTTCGTAAGTCTTTTGATCCTTATTACCTTTACCTGCTACCGTTTCATCTTTCTCTGATCCATCTGTCTGCACATTTCCATTCTCATCCACCTGCAGCTGATCTTCTGTATAAATTTTCATCTGGGAATCATCAGTACCTTCTGTTGTTTCCTCCGGCTGACCTTCTGTGTTCTGAGATCCATCTTCCTGTTCATTCCCTGCATTCTGCTGTACATCTTCTGTTCTATCTACATCCTGATTTTCAGAATCCCGACTGCCTTCTGCATTATCTGCTGTTTCTTCCAGCTGTGCATCCTCTGTTCCATCTGCCGTTTCTTCCAGCTGTGCATTCTCTGTTCCATCTGCCGTTTCTGTCTGCTGTGCATTCTCTGCTTCCTGTTCCACTGCTTTCGCCTCTTCTTCAGTTGCAGCTACCTCTAACGTCTTTGCAGTAAGAGTACCTGTCAGTCCGCTTCCATCTACAGGGGTCAGATCAAGCACAAGTCTGCATCCCAAATCATCCTGAGTGATCGTATAGGTCTTCTCAGTACCTACCTGTGTTAACTCCTTCTCCCCGGTCTGTCTTGACCAGGAAAAAGTGAAATCTTCATCCGTAACCTCTTCCGGTGTAACCTTTGCATAATCTGCACTCAACACTACGCCTACAGCTGCAAGTCCCTTAATCTTAAGCTTACCGCCCAATTCTCCTGACGGAGCTGCCGCAAAAACCATGGATGGAATCATTGAAATAACCATCATCACAGTCATTACAACTGCAAGAAATCTCTTTCTCTCCATCTGTAGTCCTCCTTTTCATTTATAATAAAATTTGTAATTATTCAGCATCCACTCTGAAGGTACTGAATAATTACAGTTCTGTGATGCTTCTGTGTCTGTCTGCCCTTTTCATTCCCATCACAGACCACAGCACCGTTTTTCTCTTTATAAAAGCATTATAGCATCGCATTTTCCGGAAATGTAATCTGTATTTTCTCCCTTAAAACAACTTCAGCCCCTGAGTATCAGAGTTCAATTTTCTCCAATATTCAGGGACCGAACTGTGTTTTACAGTTATTTCTCCGATATATCACGTGATATCCATAATTTGACCGAACAGTTTTTATCCTTCTACTATCAGATATTTTCCATCCGGCAGAGCAAATACTTCACTTGCATCTTCCAGTTCTTCATCTGACATTCCTTCCACATCAGCGCCTGCTTCTTCCAGATATTCTCTCACTTCTTCAATAGAATCCACAACCTGCGCCATGCAATCCTCAAGGAATGCTTCCGCTGCTTCATATGATTCTGCTACCGGCTGTGGAAAAAGCTGCTCCTGATTTTCAAGAAACGTATTAATACATTCTTCTGTAAACATTTTAAATAACCTCCTCAATCTTTCCCTTTGCCCGGATCAGCTTCTCAAGGACCGGTTCAACCTGTTTTGTCATATAGGACGCAGCTGACCGTACCCCCTCCTTGGAATGCTCCATGGCAAAGCCATATTTTACCGCTTTAAGCATCTCTATATCATTATATTCGTCTCCGAACGCAATACATTCTTCCGGCGAAATATGATATCTTTTCTGATATTCTCTGATTCCTTTTGCCTTGTTTGTTCCAAAAGGAATAAAATCAATCCACTCATTTCCCGAAGTGACAACAACACATTCTTTTCCAAATCTGTCCATCCAGTATTTCACAGATTCTTCTGTAAGGCCGGCCGGTTCAAACACAGCCAGCTTCATGATAGGAGCCGTCATCTCTTCCATGCTGTTTACAAATCTGCATTCATTTTTTACTTCATATAACATATGGTCATGAAATCTCTTTGTCTTCGGCATCAGGTAGTGGTAATCCTTTGCAGAACAGGTAAACTCGGCATCCTTCTTTTCCAGGATTGCAGAAATAATCTCCCCTGCCAGCTTTCTGTCAAAAGAATCCTGATACAGTACCTCTCCATGATCCACTGCCAGTGCACCATTCTCCGAAATATAGGAAATCTCTGAAGCAACAGGTGCAAACAGCTTTGTCATATTCGGATATTGCCTTCCACTGGCTGCTACAAACATAATCCCCAGTTCCTCTAACTGCCTGATCAGCGAAAAAATTTCTTCAGGCAGAGACTGTGCCTTATGTAAAAGTAACGTCCCATCCAGATCACTTGCAACCAGCTTAATCATTTCCATGTTCCTCGCAAATCTTTACCAGATCTGTCGGTTTCTCAGCGACAAGATCTGCTCCATTCTCATTCAGTTCTTTTCGGTCACGAAAGCCCCATAGCGCACCTACTGTATACATTCCTGCTGCTTTACCGGTCTTCATATCTGTACTTGTATCTCCCACATACATACATTCTTCCGGTTTTACACCAAATTTCTCCGCAACCATAAGCGGACCATCAGGTGCCGGTTTCCTGCGGATTGCTTCGCTTTGACCAACTACCATATCAAATTCCCCGTCAAAAAGCTGCGCAATTACTTTCACAGCTGCAGGATGAGGTTTATTTGAACAAACTGCCAGCTTCATTCCATGTTCCTTCAATTTCTTTAAGGTTTCCGGCATTCCCTTATAGGGAACTACTTTATACATCGGATCTGCTTCAAACATTTCCCGGTAAAGCTTCTGTCCCTCATCATAATGCGCAAGTTCCGGATCCCCCGCATCCTTAAGTGCGCGGCGGATCAGCATATTTGCCCCTTCTCCGCTGTAATATCTGAAATTATCCACCGGAAGTGTTTTCAACCCGAATTTTTCCATAATAATATTAGTCACATAAGCCATGGAATCCAGCGTATCAGCCAGTGTTCCATCCAAATCAAATATACATGCTTTAATCATCTTTTGTCATCCTCTTAAGTTAATTCCTGATTTCTTCATTTCATAAAATAATCTGGCAACCGGGAGTCCTACCACATTATTGTAATCTCCGCTAATCCCCTTTACATAAATTCCGAAAAGTCCCTGGATGCCATAGCTTCCAGCCTTATCCATAGGCTCTCCTGTAGCAACATACTCTCTGATCTCCTCATCTGAAACCGGATAAAAAGTCACATCTGTACTTTCATAGAAAGTATGTTCTGTCCAGACTTTTTCTTTCTTTTCCCATACAGAAACGCCGGTATATACCTGATGAGTATTTGCCTGAAGTTTCTTTAATGTATTCACTGCATCCTCTGTATCATGAGGTTTGCCAAGGATCACATTCTCAAACACTACCACTGTGTCAGATCCGATCACAATTGTTCCGTCGGCACTATCTTTCATAGTGCGGATAACAGAAGCTGCTTTATCCGAAGCCAGCTGTTTTACTGCCTCTCCCGGATTGTCTGAGATACGATTCTCATCACCTGATGCAGGCAGCACTTCAAAATCCACGCCAGCCCGTTCCAACAGTTCTTTTCGTCTAGGTGAAGCAGATGCCAAAATAATTTTTCTCATAATAACCTCTTCTTTCCTGTCATAGTATACCTTGTATCTTTTTGGTATGCAACTGCTTTCATTAACTCTTTCCATAAAATTTCGCTTTCCTTTTTATCTGAAAAGTATTAAAATAACAATAACCTATAGCTGAATAAAATGGTGTCAGGAGTAAAAGATATTTTTATCCTGACTCGCTGTCAAAAATAGGAGAATATCAGAAAGGAGTTTATGATTATCATGGCTAAAATTAATAAATACTGGGGATATGTTGCAATAGGTGCCCTTACAGCAGCTGCTGCCGGTGCTGTAGCTGCCCTTATTGCCAAAAAAGGATCCTGTAAAGAGGATTTTGATTTTGAAGATGACTTTGATGATTTCGATCTGACTGATGAAAAGGAAACTGCTAAGGAAGATCAGGAACCTGCCGAAGATTTCCAGTCCTGGGAACATACAGGCGAACAGTCTGCAACAGATGACACCGAAAGCGAAGAAGCTGAAGAAGCTGCTGATACAGACGATTCTGAGAAGTCTTCTGATAAAGCTGCTGAAGTTGAGATTAAAGATGCAGAAGAGGAAGAAGATGCCGATGAACCCGAGAATTTTGAAGAGACTATGGACGCTGCATCTGAATCTGAAGAATAAACGTTACCGTTCACAGTAACGTAACCAAAAAGGAATGTTACTTCACGATTATACAATCGTAGAAGCAACATTCCCTTTTTATTCTGATTATATTACTATTTCAGTCTCATTATGCTTTCGGAAGTTTAAATGAGCTCTTCAGAGACACGATACGGTTGAATACCGGTGCACCCTCTTTAGAATCATGGATATCTGCACAGAAAAATCCTGTTCTTACGAACTGGAAGCTGTCATAGCCTTTTGCTTCCATAAGTGCTGGTTCTACATATGCAGTAACTTTTGTCAGAGAGTTCGGATTTACATTCAGAGAACCATCTTCTTTGTTGTATACACCCTTCTCCTCGTCTACGATATTCTCATAGAGACGTACTTCTGCTTTTCCTGCCTGACTTGCTTCTACCCAGTGAATGGTTCCTTTTACTTTTCTGCCATCCGGCGCATTGCCACCCTTTGTTGCAGGATCATAAGTACAGTGTACAACACGTACAGTTCCATCTTCATCAGCTTCATATCCTGTACAGGTTACAAAATATGCGTTCATAAGACGAACCTCTGTGCCCGGGAACATTCTCTTATATTTCTTAGGCGGATCTACCATGAAGTCTTCTCTCTCAATATAGAGTTCTCTGCCAAACGGTATTTTACGGGTTCCCAGTTTTTCATTCTCCATATTGTTCGGAGCTTCCAGATATTCTACTTCGCCTTCCGGATAATTATCGATCACAAGCTTGATCGGATCAAGAACGGCCATCAGACGTGGACGTTTCAGTTTCAGATCCTCACGAATGCAGTATTCAAGCATTGCATAGTCAACAGAGCTGTTTGCTTTGGATACACCGCAGAGTTCTACAAACATTTTGATGGATTCCGGTGTAAATCCACGGCGGCGCAGTGCTGCGATGGAAACCAGGCGCGGATCATCCCATCCGTCTACGATGCCTTCCTCTACCAATTTCTTGATATAACGTTTACCTGTAACTACATTTGTCAGATACAGTTTTGCAAACTCAATCTGCTTCGGCGGCTGTGGGTATTCCAATTCTTTTACAACCCAGTCATACAGTGGTCTGTGATCCTCAAACTCCAGAGTACAGATGGAATGTGTGATTCCTTCAATCGCATCCTCGATGGGATGGGCGAAATCATACATTGGATAGATGCACCATGTATCACCTGTTCTGTGGTGAGTCATATGAGCAACACGATAGATAACCGGGTCGCGCATATTCATGTTCGGAGATGCCATATCGATCTTGGCACGAAGTACTTTCTCTCCGTCTGCATATTTACCTTCTTTCATCTCTTCAAAAAGCTGCAGGTTCTCTTCTACGCTTCTGTTTCTGTATGGACTCTCTTTACCCGGCTCTGTAAGAGTTCCACGATATTCACGGATCTGATCTGCTGTCAGGTCACATACATAGGCTTTGCCTTTCTGGATCAGCTTTACAGCAGCTTCATACATCTGTCCGAAATAGTCAGATGCAAAAAACAGTCTGTCTTCCCAGTCTGCACCAAGCCATTTGATATCTGCCTTAATGGATTCTACAAACTCACTCTTTTCTTTGGTCGGGTTTGTATCATCAAAACGCATGTTGAACTTGCCGTTATATTCCTGTGCAAGACCATAGTTTAAAAGAATAGATTTCGCATGACCGATATGAAGATATCCATTCGGTTCCGGCGGGAAACGCGTATGCACGGTGTCATAAACACCCTCTGCTAAATCTTTATCAATGATATTCTCAATAAAATTTTTGGAAACTGTTTCGTTCTCCATCTTTTTCCCTCCTGTTGTCGTATTTTATACTGTTTTTTCACACATCTATATATAAAAAATACAACTGAATATTTTTTATGTCGAATGAATTTATATTATCATTGGAAATTCCATCTGTCAACCGTTTACACAACAGTGACAGGCCTTATATTTCTCAGACGTTACTGTTCACTCCGTTCACAGTAACGTAGCCAAAATTCATTCCAGATTGCC
>OODE01001962.1_pt1 | contig 11827 bp, 9 predicted proteins | sample 1671771 | NCBI WGS metagenome assembly OODE01 (sample SAMN06348191, study PRJEB24527) | human gut metagenome | biome: human gut; feature: ankylosing spondylitis patient; material: feces | host: Homo sapiens | place: China | collected 2015-10 | reverse complement strand
TTTTTAATCCAATTAAGAAAATCCCTGTTCTAATTGCGTGAAGCAATAAGCGGGGGTTTTCTTCTATCAGGGAGAAGGAGAAATGTATGATCACAGTATTTAACGGGGAAACAATTTATGAGGGGACAGATGTGACAGAGTACAATCGTATCTGTGATATACTTTCTGATTATAAGATTCGGTATAAAACACATACAACAGGCACGGATGAGAGCACAGGAGTACGACGTTTCTATGGACATGGAGTGACGACTGATGTAGATACAAAGGAACTGTATCAATATTCTATCCGTGTGCACAGGGAGGATCTGGAAAAAGCAAAGCGGCTTGTAGCAGGAAAATAAAATATAGCAAATTGAACAAAAATTTTCAAAAAAGATAGAAATGTTTGCTGTCAAACTGATTGACAGCAAACATTTTTTGCCTTATAATAAACAATGTTTTGGGAAGGAGGCGTGATATGCAAAAAGATCACATCGGCAACGATGTAAGGATCCTGTCGCACCAGATCCATCGGTGGATCGAGAATGCACCGAACAAGAAGAAAATAGACAGTGTGACAGGCGCAAATGCATGGATTATTGGATATATTTCAGATAAGACAGATAATAACGAGGATGTATTTCAGAAAGATCTGGAAAGCTGTTTCGAGATCACCCGGTCAACGGCTTCCAAGGTGGTAAACCTGATGGTGGAAAAAGGACTGATCGAGCGGCAGAGCGTGCCGTGGGATGCGCGTCTGAAAAAGCTGGTTTTAACCGATCGGGCAAGAGAAGTGAATAAACTCATGGTGGAGGATTTCACCGAGGTGGAAAAGATCCTGTCAAAAGGTTTTACTGAGCAGGAGATGAAACAGTTTTTTGACTACATGCACCGCATGCAGAAAAATATGAAAGAGGCAACAGCACGATGAAATAAGAAGAATCGTGTTCAGGAAAAATTGTTGGATATAAATAATTAAAAACAGGAGGAAAGCAAATCGTGAAACTTGTAAAAAAGTTAATGGAATCGATACGGGAATATAAAAAGGCGAGTATTCTTACTCCGATTTTTGTAACCGTAGAAGTTGTCATGGAAGTACTGATCCCATTTGTTATGGCGAGTTTGATCGACAAAGGAATTGAAGCCGGCAGCATGTCGGTAATCTGGAAATATGGAATCTTACTTCTTGTTCTGGCAATGATCTCTCTGGCGTTTGGTACGCTGGCGGGACACCAGGCATCGATCGCATCCTGCGGTCTGTCACAAAATTTAAGAAAGGATATGTACTACCGGATTCAGAACTTTTCTTTTTCCAATATTGATAAGTTCTCAACGGCAAGTATTGTAACACGTCTGACCACAGATGTGACCAACGTACAGAATGCCTATCAGATGCTGATCCGTGTGGCAGTCCGTGCACCGATCATGATCATCTTTGCAATGGTAATGTCCTTTAGTATCAATGTGAAAATCTCTCTGATTTTCCTTGCAACCATTCCGGTGCTTGGATTTATTCTGATCTGGCTGGCTCAGTATGTACATCCGTATTTTGAGCGTGTGTTCAACACATATGACCGTCTGAATGAAGTCGTACAGGAGAACCTGCATGGTGTCAGAGTTGTAAAATCCTTTATCCGTGAGGAATATGAGGATGAGAAATTTGGAAAAATCTCTCAGAAAATCTATAAAGACTTTGCAAAAGCAGAGAAATTGCTTGCATTTAACTCACCTGCGATGATGTCTGCCATTAATGTCTGCCTGCTGGCAGTTGCATGGATCGGAGCAAAAGCGATCATTGTCAGCGGTAACGTAAAAGGCGTAGCCGGTGGTCTGACAACCGGTGAGCTGATGAGTCTGTTCACTTATGCGTTACAGATCCTGATGTGTCTGATGATGATCTCCATGGTATTCGTTATGATCATCATTGCGCGATCTTCTGCAGAGCGTATCGTTGAGATTTTAACAGAGGAAAGCGATATTCAGAACAAAAAGAATCCAGTAACCGAGGTTGCTGACGGTTCTATCGAATTTGAAAATGTAGAATTTTACTATGCGAAGAAAGCAGACAAACCGGTATTGGATAACATTAATCTGAAAATTAATTCCGGTGAGACCATCGGTATCATCGGTGGAACCGGCTCTGCAAAATCCAGTCTGGTTCAGTTGATCCCGCGACTGTATGACGTTACCGGTGGTGATGTCAAAGTCGGTGGCGTGGATGTTCGTGATTATGACCTTGAGACGCTGCGTGATTCTGTAGCGATGGTACTTCAGAAAAACGTGTTATTCTCCGGTACTATTAAGGAGAACCTGCGCTGGGGTAATGAGAAAGCGACAGATGAAGAACTGATCCATGCATGTGAACTGGCTCAGGCAGATGATTTTGTCCAGACTTTCCCGCATAAATATGATACTTATATCGAGCAGGGGGGAAATAACGTTTCCGGTGGACAGAAACAGCGTCTGTGTATCGCCCGTGCATTACTGAAGAAACCGAAGATTCTGATCCTGGATGACTCTACCAGTGCGGTAGATACCAAGACAGATGCACTGATCCGTAAGGCTTTTCTGGAGGAGATTCCGGATACCACCAAGATCATCATTGCACAGCGTATTTCTTCTGTTCAGGATGCAGATCATATCATTGTTATGGATGATGGAAAAATCAGTGCTTACGGCACACATGATGAATTATTAAAGAGCAGCGATATTTATCGTGAAGTATATAAATCACAGGTGAAAGGAGGAGATGACGATGAGCAGTAAAGACAATAAAAAACATATGTCTGCAGCGAAAGATACAAAAGGAACCGTAAAACGTTTACTTGGTTATCTGGGTGCATATAAGGTCCGTTTTATTTTTGTAATTATCTGCATCGCGATTTCTTCCGGAACTGTTGCATATTCAGCACTGTTTATTCAGGGATTGATCGATAATTATATTACACCGCTGCTGACACAGTCTCAGGCAGATTTTTCAGGGTTGCTTCATTATCTGATCAAAGTAGCGATCATTCTGTTTGCCGGTGTTATTGCGTCTTATCTGTACAACCGTTTTATGGTTGTCATCGGACAGGGCATTTTGAAAAAAATCCGTGATGAGATGTTCTCACACATGCAGAAACTGCCGATCCGATATTTTGATACACACTCTCATGGTGATATCATGAGTCACTATACCAATGATACCGATACCCTGCGTCAGATGATCTCTCAGAGTATTCCACAGTTACTGAACTCTGTAATGACCATCGTGGTTGTATTTATCTCCATGTTGAGTATCAGTTTCTGGCTGACACTGATCGTTATCGCTTTCGTATTTATCATTCTGAAAGTCATCGGTTCTGTGGCAGGACGAAGCGGAAAATACTTTATCAAGCAGCAGGTTTCTCTGGGTGATGTCAACGGTTATGTTGAGGAAATGATCAACGGACAGAAAGTTGTTAAAGTATTCTGCCATGAGGAGCAGGCAAAAGCAGGATTTGATGTGAAAAACGGTGAGCTGTGTGTGAATGCAACAAAAGCGAACTCTTATGCAAATATTCTGATGCCGATCCTGAACAACATTGGATTTATCCTTTACGTTGTTGTAGCTATCGTTGGTGGTGCGCTTGGTATCAGCGGCGTGACAAATATCAGTCTGACAGGCGTCAGCGTACTGACACTTGGTGCTATCGCATCTTTCCTGCAGTTATCAAGAAGTTTTGTAAACCCGATCAGTCAGGTTTCCCAGCAGTTAAACTTCGTTGTTATGGCGATTGCCGGTGCAGAGCGTATCTTTGAACTTCTGGATGAAGATGTGGAAGAAGATGATGGAAACATCACTCTGGTTCGTGCAGAGAAAAACGGTGATGTTCTGACAGAGTGTACACAGCGTACCGGTCACTGGGCATGGAAAGTGCCACAGGCAGACGGCAGCACAGAGCTGGTAGAGATGCTTGGACATGTGGAATTCCACGATGTAGATTTCGGCTATGTTCCGGAGAAAACGGTTTTACATGATATTACACTGTATGCGGAACCGGGACAGAAAGTTGCTTTCGTGGGTGCAACCGGAGCAGGTAAAACCACTATTACAAACCTGATCAACCGTTTCTATGATATTCAGAAAGGTACGATCACTTATGACGGACTGGATATCGGACGTATCAAGAAAGCAGACCTGCGTCGTTCTCTTGGCGTGGTTCTTCAGGATGTCAACCTGTTTACCGGAACGGTAATGGAGAACATCCGTTATGGTAAACTGGATGCAACAGATGAAGAGTGTATCGCAGCAGCAAAACTGGCAAATGCAGACGGATTTATCCGTATGCTGCCAAATGGCTATGACACTGTCCTTTCCGGTGACGGAAGCGGTCTGTCACAGGGACAGAGACAGCTGATCTCTATTGCCCGTGCGGCAGTTGCAGATCCGCCTGTTATGATTCTGGATGAGGCAACTTCTTCCATCGATACAAGAACAGAAGCCATCGTACAGCGTGGCATGGATGCTCTGATGAAAGGCCGTACTGTATTTGTTATTGCACATAGACTGTCTACGGTACAGAACTCTGATGTTATCATGGTTCTTGAGCAGGGACATATCATTGAGCGAGGCAGTCACGATAAGCTGATTGAAGAAAAAGGAAAATATTATCAGCTGTATACGGGTGCGTTTGAGCTGGAGTAAAGCATGTATTTTATGAGTGTGATATTTTTGGAAGGTTCGTTCAGAAATAGAAACATTCAGCCTACTGAAATAACATAAGAAAATGCCGTTGGTCTTTTGGACTGGCGGCATTTTTTATTATCGGTTATAATAATCTTATCTGGTAAAAATTTTGTTATTAGACAGAATTACAATTAGACAAAAATCTTAGTAAAATAAATGAAGTTTAAACAGGAGAAGAATCTTATGAGATATCCGGAATTTTTAAAAAAGAATGGCTGTATCGGCTTTGTGGCACCATCCTTTGGCTGCAACATTGAACCGTACAAAACAGCTTTTGGACATGCATTGGATAAGTTTGAAAAAATGGGTTACCGCACAGAACTGGGCCCAAATTGCTATGAAGGATGCGGTATCGGCATCAGTAATACGCCGGAAAAATGCGGACAGGAGTTGATGGAATATTACTGCAATGATACCAGTGACGTTCTGATTTCCTGCGGTGGTGGAGAACTGATGTGTGAAGATTTGCCATATGTAGACTTTGAAAAAATCAAAGAGGCAAAACCGAAATGGTATCTTGGTTATTCCGACAATACAAATATGACGTTTCTGTTGACCACACTTTGTGATGTGGCATCTATTTACGGACCGTGCGCGGCAGCTTTTGGTATGGAGCCATGGCATCCGGCGATTCAGGATGCATTTGATGTATTGACAGGAGAAAAGTTGACCATCGAAGGCTATGATCTATATGAAAAAGAAGGATTAAAGGATGAAGAAAATCCATTAGTACCTTATAATGTGACAGAGCCATGTATCCGTAAAAAAGTGCCGGATACAGACATCAAAATGGAAGGTCGTCTGGTTGGCGGCTGCCTGGATGTATTGACATTGCTCCTTGGTACGAAGTACGATAAAGTACAGGAATTTACAGAGCGTTACAAAGAGGACGGAATCATCTGGTTTATTGAAGCCTGTGATCTGAATGTTATGGGAATCCGCCGTGCACTGTGGCAAATGGAACAGGCAGGATGGTTCGGACATGTTAAAGGCTTTTTGATTGGCCGCCCATATTGTAATGGAGAGGAATTCTTAGGTTTGGATCAGTATGAGGCTGTGACAGGAATTCTTGGAAAATATAACGTGCCGATCATTATGGATCTGGATATCGGACATATTCCACCGGCGATGCCGCTGATCTGTGGAAGTTATGCGAAGGTGACTTCTGTGGGAAATGATGTGGAAGTGGAGATGGAGCTTAACTAAAAAGCATGCAATCATAAAAAAATTTATATCAGATGGGAGATGACTCCCACCTCTATAGGTGGTGAGAAACAAGCTAGTATCAGTGGTGGGAGCCAATCCCCCATCTGATATAGCCTCCGGCAGGATTACAGAGGTGCGCAGTTGAAGTATGTCATGCAATTGCATGACGCGCACCTCGCAACAAGAATGCCGGAGCATTCTTGAATTGGAACAGAAGAAGCAAAAGGTTCAGGAACCTGGATTGTTAAAATTTATAATGAAAACAATGAACTGGCTATGAGGAAGTATTATGGATCAAGGAATAATATCAATGCAAATGTGTGCGAATTAGGATTACCGAAAGGAACGTATTATGCACAAATAACGACACAAGATGCAGGAACATGGAGTAGTGATTATTATAGCTTACAAATTGACTTTGCCTCCAAATACCTTATGACCACTACAATCAATGGAAAAGAAGGATTATATTACTTTGTTAATGGCAAAGTAGATACCACATATACCGGTTTTGTAGCATATAATAACAGCTGGTGGTATGTTCGCAATGGTAAAGTAGATACTACTTTTACCAGCGTTGAAAAAGGAACTGTCAACGGCAAAACAGGTTGGTGGCGAATCGAAAACGGCAAAGTAAATCTTAACTGTAACAATGTAGAGAAAAATTCAAATGGATGGTGGTACATCCGAAACGGAAAAGTTGATTTTAATTATACCGGAACTGCAAAACGTAATGGAGTAATTTACTGTGTTGTAAGAGGAAAAGTGGTATTCTAATCAAAAAATTCAAGTCGAACGCACGTGAGACTTGGTGCGTGATTCTGGTCAGCGCAAGCTGACATCTTCTTTTCAGAATCACTGCACATCCTTTTGCTTTATGGGGGAAAATAATACCGTGCAAATTCCAGTTCAAAACGGTGTTACACATACAAAATCAGACCGGAGATTACGTATACAAGCCATGCACCATTCGGAATCCGCTACCGCTACTTCCTCATGGACGGCTGTCGCCGTTGAGGCTGCGCCGAGCCATTCATAGCCCTTACGGGCTATTCATGTTGGGCTGTCGCCCAATACATCTAAAAAAGGAATCAGGCTGGAGAGTGAATAAATTCCCTTGCCGCTAATATACGTATACAAGCCATGCGCCATTCGGAATTCGCTGACGCTACTTCCTCATGGACGGCTGGCGCCGTATAATAAAAAAGAAGATACCACATCTTGGTGAGCAAGCTCCCCCGATGTGATATCTCCTTTTTTATTGCATGGCTTGTAGCTTAGCCAAAGTATCTCTTAAGTAATCCTTCGAATGCTTTTCCGTGACGCGCCTCGTCTCTAGCCATCTCATGAACGGTATCATGGATTGCGTCAAGGTTTGCAGCTTTTGCACGTTTTGCAAGGTCAAATTTTCCTTCTGTTGCGCCGTGCTCAGCATCTACACGCATCTCAAGGTTTTTCTTTGTGCTGTCTGTTACAACTTCACCAAGTAACTCAGCGAATTTAGCAGCATGCTCAGCTTCTTCGTAAGCTGCTTTCTCCCAGTATAAACCAATTTCCGGATAACCTTCTCTGTGAGCAACTCTGGCCATTGCCAGATACATACCAACCTCAGAGCACTCGCCTTCGAAGTTTGCTCTTAAGTCTGCAAGGATGTCCTCGCTGACGCCCTGTGCAACACCTACTACATGCTCAGCAGCCCATACTTTCTCGCCGGTCTGCTCTTTGAATTTCTCTGCCGGAGCTTTACAGATTGGACAGACTTCCGGAGCTTTCTCGCCTTCGTAAACATAACCACATACTGTACATACAAATTTTTTCATAATAATTCATTTCCTTTCTCTTGAAATTAGTTTTAATATCATTTTTATTAAATCAGCTGTCTCCAACTGGTTTGTTCTGTTTTTATTTTTGTTCCTTTTCTTTTTTCAAACATTCCAGGCAAATGCCGTAGAATAAAATGGAATGTCCCTTGATCACACCGTCGAATGTCTGGGCGGCGATCTCATCCACATGATCAATACTGTTCATTTGTAAATCTATCATGCTGCCACATTCATCACAAAGAAAATGGTTGTGAGGTTCCGGTCTGCCGTCGAAGCGGTCAGGTCCGTTTCCGGTGGGAATTTTCTGAATGTTTCCCAGTTCGGCAAGCAGCGATAGATTGCGGTAAACAGTTGCCAGGCTAAGCTTTGGATATTCTTCCCGGAGATTCATGTAAACAGTCTCTGCGGTGGGATGATCATATCTGGTAGCCAGAAATTGTTCGATTGCATCTCGTTGTTTGCTGTGCTTTAACATTTATTTTCCTTTCAAAAATGATAATGATTATTGTTGTTGAAATTAATATAGCATGCAGCGTCTGATTTGTCAACAAAATTATGAGGAATTTTTAGAAAATTTATTCATACGTTATATAAAGACGTACAGGGAGTAGAACTGTGCCCGGATATCAGAGATTTGTAACGTATATGTTTCGATATGAAAATGGTAAAAAGATGGAAAATTGTGGATTTGCCAAGGTCGAAGTGCGGCAGCAGGAGTGCAGGATTCAGATACAGCTGAAAGGAATTACAGCGGATAAAACGGAAGTCTATCTTCTGAATGATAATATTGATTTTCCCAAAGGATTGTTTCTGGGTTCCATGGCAGTACACGATCATATGGCGGGGAAGGTGTTTGGATGCAGTGCGGATCATGTGAATGGTACGGAATATGCGATCAGTCAGATCCGTGGAATTTATATTGTAACAGGGGAAGATACCTTTGTTGCTAGTCAGTGGGATGATCAGGAGACGAGGTGGAAAAATTTCAGACCATGGGAAGCTAAGACAGAGGATTCGGAGACTTCTGAAGGAAATACGTTAGAAGAGGTAGAGAATATTGTGAGTTTTACAGAAAATAAACCAAAAGCAGAGAAGGCGACAATTTTAACAGGAGATAAACAAAAGGCAGAGAGTGTATCAGTTTTAACAGAAGGCAAACCAAAGGCAGAGAACGAGATGAATTCTTCAGAAAATAAAAATGAGGAGTCAAAGGAAGATCGAATCAAAAATGAGAGAGAGGATATGCCAAATGCAACATCGGTAGAGCCAAAAGAACTACAGGCAACTCAGCAGACCGCGACGGTTTCGGGAAAAAACATTTCTGTTACTGTGGGAATGGGAAAACTGCTTTCAGCATGGGAAAACCAATGGGAGCGTTTTACAGCGACGCACACATTGTTCTGCCCGTTTGATGAGGATGACGGAGTGTATGGTGTAAAGCTTCAGTTACAGGACTTTAAAGTGCTTCCGAAGCAGTATCATTATCTGGCAAACAACAGTTTTTTGCTGCATGGATATTATAATTATCAGATGCTTTTGTTTGGATATATGGAAGGGGAAGCAAGACAGTGGTTTCTGGGGATTCCGGGGGTGTTTTCCAATCAGGAACAGTTGTTGGCAGGAATTTTCGGATTTCCAGAATTTCGGACAAAACAGGTGACACGGCAGAAAACGGGAGAGTTCGGATACTGGTATCGGTATCTGGATATGAGAAAATAATTCAAGAAAAACCGATGTTCCCGGTGTGAGATATGCTTCGTGCAAAGTATGGCATATTTCTACGCATCTTTGTAAATTAAAAGCCCCTGTCTCACAAAATGAAACAGGGGTTGATTTATTATGTTAGAATACACGTCTTGCTCTTACGACATGATATCCACCGATATTTACGGAACGGTAAGTAACACCGCGTCCCGGCCAGGAATCATAGATCATTCCATTTCCGGCATAGATTGCAACGTGGCAGACACTGCTTTTACCATTTCTTCCATAGAAGACCAGATCTCCACGCTGGAGAGAATTGGTATCAACAGATCTTCCCAGTCTGTTATCTGCAGCCAGATTGATAGAGGTATATTCATGAATTGCCAGTGCATGGTCTACGATATTGGAAGATGGATTAATACCGGCAGCATACAGGCACTGATAAATCAGACCGGAGCAGTCAACGTAAGATCCCGGAGTTCCAGAGCAGCCAACTTTATAGCTAGTACCGGCATTTTTATAATCAATAGCAGTCTGGATCATGGCATTGATACGATCCTGACGGTTGCTGGTATATGTTACTTTCATCGGAGTGCGGTAAGTTCCAAGGTTGTACCAGTCATATTCGGAATAGCCCATTGCTTTCCAGGTAGTCAGATCCACATAACCGGTTACGGATAATTTGTGTCTGGATTGGAAATTGCGGACTGCCCTTTCTGTGGCAGATGTGTAACGCTCACTGCTGTTTCCGCAGACTGCCTGATTGACTTTGATAACTTTCAAACCGATATTTGCGGTAGAAAGATTGTATCCGCCACTTGGAAGGCTGATGCTGTTTTGCGGCATATAGTAGTTGCAGCCATTTACTTTTCCACCAGAAACATAGTAGTCACGGACGCCAACTTTGTAGGTGCCGTTGAAACCAAAGTTTACTTTACCGCCGTTGATCACCCACCAGCCGTTTCTGTTTTGAGCGACATCGTTGTAGCTGAAATCAACTTTGCCGCCACGAAGTACCCACCATCCATTTTCATTTTTCTCTACGGAGTTGCAGTTGAAATCGACTTTACCGCCGACAATGCGCCACCAACCATTTCTGTTTTTGGCAATACCGGTATAGTTAAAATCAACTTTACCGCCACGGATGTACCACCATCCATTTTCATTCTTTTCTACGGAGTTGCAGCCAAAATCGACTTTACCGCCGACAATGCGCCACCAACCATTTACATTTTTGGCGATACCGGTGTAGTTAAAATCAACTTTACCGCCACGGATATACCACCAGCCGTTTTCGTTTTTCTCAACGGAGTTACAATTGAAGTTAACTTTACCGTTTTCAATACGCCACCAGCCGTTCTGGTTTTTGGCAACTGTATTATCGAAGGTTACTTTGCCGTTGCGTACATGCCACCATGCATACTGACCGTTGACGGTGCCTTTTATCACATCGTTTCTGTCAGAATCAACTTTACCGTCACGAATATACCACCAGCCATCTTCGTTTTGTGCAAAACCGTTGTAGTTAAAATCAACTTTACCATTTTTGATGTACCACCAACCGTTTTCATTCTGTGCAACAGTTGTGCCGGAAGCTGGGACAACACCATTTTTGATATACCACCATTCATTTCCGACTTTTACAACATCTGTGTAATCGGTCTGAATCTCGCCTTCTTTCACAAAATACCAGGTATTATTGAATTTATAAAAATTGTTGGCAGAAGTATTGACTTTACCGTTTGTAATGATCCAGGAAGTATCATCATAGTCGATGACTGCAGTTTCGTAGGAAATTTTACCGTTTTTGATGTACCAGAGAGATTTACTGCTGTCGATGACACCGTTCTGATCCTGTGCAAGACCGGTATAGGTAAGGTCTGTGCTGCCGGAAGCCACATAATACCAGTGTTCTTCGGTATCGTTGTCCAGTTTTGTTTTGATAAAACCGGTGCGCTCAAGGTCAACGGAGCCGTTTTCCACGTAGTACCATGCGGAGATATTGTTGATGGTACCTTTGGTAAATCCGGTAAAATCTGCCTGAAACGCATTGTCTTTATAAAGTCCCCATGTCTTGGATGCTTCATCATAGACAAATCCGTTTTTTTCTTCAGCAGGAGGATTTTCGCCCTGGTCGGAGGAACCCTCTCCGGAAGTACCCGGATTTCCGGATGAGATGTCAGTAGCCTGAACAGCCGGAGCGGATGTGTCGGATACAACCGTTTCTGTTGAATTTGCATTTTGCTCTGTAAGTGTTGTTTCAATGGCAGCGGAGCGGTCTGCCTGTGTTGCGGAAGCAGGAACTGTCATACCTGCGACTGCAAGTCCTGTAGCAAATAATACCGCTGCAATTTGTTTGTTTTTCATTCGATCATTCTCCTCGGTTAAAACTTTTATATGT
>OODE01001947.1_pt1 | contig 11891 bp, 9 predicted proteins | sample 1671771 | NCBI WGS metagenome assembly OODE01 (sample SAMN06348191, study PRJEB24527) | human gut metagenome | biome: human gut; feature: ankylosing spondylitis patient; material: feces | host: Homo sapiens | place: China | collected 2015-10 | reverse complement strand
AATCGAATGTAAGGAAGTTATTTATCAGAGATGAAAATGCTCAATATGTAATTGAGAAGATACATGTGAAAAATCAAATCGATATAATCTCTCATTGTTTGTTGGTACAAAAGAAAGCATTCTTTTCGGATAATGCACTATGCTTCCCGATATATATTGAATAATTTATTTCTTTTGTGAAATTAGGTCAATACTTAAGGATTGGTAGTTGTCTTAAATTATTCTATCTTTGTGCCCCGTTACATGAATTATAATGGAAGTAGAAAAGGATGAATAGACAACGTGTTACTTATACTCCGACTGGTGGGGTATGTTCTAAAATGATGATTGTCGACTCGGAGGACAACGTGATTAAAAATGTACAGATCATTGGTGGTTGCCAAGGAAATACACAAGGTTTGTCCAGACTGCTGGTCGGAATGGAAATCGGCGAGGCTATCCGGCGTCTGGAAGGCATTGATTGCCGCGAGCGTGGAACGTCATGCCCGGACCAGTTGGCACAGGCTTTGAAACAGATCAGTCGATGATCAGCTTATAACCGATCCCGCGTACGTTCAGTATTTTGATTGATTCGTCTTTCGACAGTTTATGTCTTAACTTAGTAATGAATACGTGCAGGCTGCGGGCATTGAAGAACGAATCGTCTCCCCAAAGTTCCAACAGGACGTCTTTCATGGGCAGCACATGGTCTTTGTTTTCACATAGGCGTTTCAGTATTTCGGATTCGCGGTTGCTCAGCAATTGCTTTTCTCCGCAGTACTGGAGCGTTTGTGTGATGGAATCGAATGTATATTGTCCGAGCGTGAAGTTGCTGCTTTCTTCCTTACGGACACTTATTTTATTCAATAATGCCTTGATGCGGATAATAAGTTCCGCCATGCCGAACGGTTTTTTCAGGTAATCGTTACCCCCTAGTTCGAAACCTTCGACCACGTCGTTGGCTGCGGAACGGGCGGAAAGAAAAAGAACCGGTATCTGTCGATCCGTTTTCCGGATGTGCCGGACCATCGTGAAGCCGTCGATTTTCGGCATATTGATATCCAGCAGCAGCAGGTCGATGTGCATATCCTGCTGGATCATGAGGAGGGCCTGCGCGCCGTCCTCTGCCTCTGCGTAGTCATATTCCTCACCGAGAATCGCCTTGAGCATTTCTCGGTTGAGCTCTGAGTCGTCAACAATCAGAATTTTCTGTCGGTTCATAGTCGTTCGACCGCAGCCGGGTCGCTTTCCCTCCCTTTGTTTACCGGAATTTGACCGGTTGCACAATTATATTATACTACCAATGCGATGCAGAATAAAGGAAAACTTCCGTCAGCGCCAACGGCGGAAATTTCTGTTGTGCAGGAGCGCGGCAGCATGTTATAATAAAAGATAAATTGTGCCGACCTGCGGCACAGACAACGAACAAGAGAGAGGACACCATCATCGGTATGAACAGACACAAACGGGTAAAATGCGCTCTGGCGCTTTTGACCATGCTGACGGCGGGGCTGCTGTCCGGCTGCGCCTCGGAGGCGGCATCCGACAGCACACTGCCGACGATTACCGTCGGCAGCGACACCTATCCGCCTTATGTTTATATGGATAATAACGGCGACATTACCGGTCTGGACGTGGATATTGCGGAGGAGGCATTCCGCCGCATGGGATACCGTGCGGAATTCACCACGATCGACTGGGAACAAAAGACCGAGTTGGTCGATAACGGAGAAATCGACTGCATCTGGGGCTGCTTTTCCATGGACGGCCGCGAGAACGACTATCAGTGGGCGGGACCGTATCTGGTGAGCCGTCAGGTCATCGCCGTCGGCGCGCAGAGCGGCATCGAGCAAATGAGCGATCTTGCCGGAAAGACCATCGCGGTGCAGGCTACCGGCAAGCCGGAGGCGATCTTTCTGAGCGGAGGCGAAAACGTCCCGGCCTTCCGAAATGTCATCAGCCTCGCTGACCGCGGTGTGCAGTATGCCATGCTGGACTGCGGCTATGTGGACGCAGTAGCAGGACACGAGGAGGCTATCCGGCAGTATATGAAGGACTACGGCGCGAACTTCCGCATTCTGGATGAACCGCTGCTGACGACCGGCATCGGCGTGGCGTTTTCCAGGCACGACACACGCGGTCTTGCGGCGCAGCTGACCGAGGTTGTCGCGCAGATGCGCGAGGACGGCAGCATGGAACAGCTAGTCGGAAAATATCTCGAGGTTCCCGCGCACAGTCTGGAGGTGGAGCAGCTTGAACAATAATTCCCGACGCATTGTCTTACGAAGGACGTTCTGGTGCCTGTGCTTCGCAGCGGGGCTTTTGTTCCTCGGCGCGGTATTCCTGCTGTCCCGGCACGCGGATATGCGGGACTGCGAGCAGCGCATGACCGAACTGATCGACTTTGTAAAGGAGCAGTCCTCCTCCTATGTGCAGTATAACGAGACCGCCGTGGCCAAGGCGCTCGTGCGCGGAACGACCGCCGTTCAGGAACTGGAGGGCGTGACGCTTGACTGCGGCGAGGATGAGCTGCGGCAGTATGCGGAGCGGCTGGGACTGACCGGCATTTCGGTGCTGGATGCGAACGGCAGGCTGGTCTGCGAGTACAGCACGGACGGCATCGGCTATACCCGCCTGCAAACCGATCTGGAAGCCGGGCGCGTGCTCGCCGTGATCGGTCATCCGCAGAGCACCTATGTTCGGCGCGTGCAGCTGACCGACGGCTCGTTTGCCGACGTTGCCGTGCGCAGCTGTTCGGACGACCGCGGCGCGGTGCTTGGCTGGCGGCACACCGGGGCGGCGTTCGCAAAGAAATCCGTGCTCTCCGTGCAGAATCTGCTCGACGGCTACGACGCCGAGACCACGGGAACCGTGCTCCTGTCGGACGGCAACCGCGTAACCGCGTCGGACGATCTGTCCCTCATCGGTACGGATACCACGGAAAATAATCTGCTCCGCCGCATCCGCTCGAGCGGCCATGCCGACCGGCTGGTCTATGCCGGACGCAGGGGACTGACCCAATATTACGGCATGTACAGCCACGGGCGCAACTTCTACTACTATATATATGTCCCGGGCAGACTGCTCTACACGAACACGCCGGTCAATATGATCGTGGCATTCCTCGCCTGTGCGGTCGTTCTGACGCTGCTTCTGTTTGTGCGCCGAGGCACGGAAAAGAGCTTTCTCCAGCAGCAGAAAACGCTCGAAAAGGAATATCAAACCTCGCTTGAGCAGAAAAACGCCGAGCTTGAACGCGCTATCCGTCAGGAAACGGCGGCAAACCGCGCCAAGCGCGAATTTCTGTTCAATATGTCGCACGACATCCGCACGCCGATGAACGCGATCATCGGCTTCACCTCGCTTGCGGCCACCCATATCGACAACCGCGAGCAGGTGCTCGACTACCTGAAAAAGACTGCGACGGCGAGCCAGCATCTGCTCTCGCTCATTAACGATGTGCTCGATATGAGCCGCATCGAGAGCGGCAAGGTCTCGCTCGAACTGCGTCCGGTGCACCTGCCCGAGCTTGTACACGATCTGCGCGATATTATCCAGTCGAGCATCACCGCCAAGCGCATTTCGCTTTTCATCGACATGGTCGATGTGGAGGGTGAGGATGTGGTTGCCGACCCCATGCGCCTCAATCAGATCATGCTCAACATCCTGTCCAATGCCATTAAGTTCACCCCGGTAGGCGGCATGATCACCCTGCGCATCGTTCAGAAGCAGACCGCACCGCATGGCAGTGTGGATTATGAATTTCATATCCGTGATACCGGCATCGGCATGAGCTCGGCGTTTCAGGAGCATATCTTCGAGCAGTTTGCGCGCGAGGAAACCTCGACCGTGAGCAAAATTCAGGGAACCGGTCTCGGCATGGCGATTACGAAAAATCTGGTCGATATGATGGGCGGCAGTATTTCGGTCGAGAGTGAGCCGGGGAAGGGCTCGGAATTTACGGTTTCCCTGCGCTTTCCTATCAGCGGAGAGCAGGCCGCGCCGCAGTGCATCCCGCAGCTTGAGGGTCTGCGCGCGCTCGTGGCGGATGACGACACCGACACCTGTCTGAACGTCAGCAAAATGCTGCGAATGATCGGCATGCGGTCGGACTGGACGACCTCGGGACATGAGGCTGTCGTCCGTACGCAGGACGCGATCGAGCAGGGTGACGGCTTCTATGTCTTTATCATCGACTGGATGATACCCGATCTGAACGGCCTTGAGGTCGTGCGCCGCATCCGCAAGATGATCGGCAGCAACACCCCAATCATCATCCTGACCGCCTACGACTGGACGGATATCGAGGTTGAGGCAAAAGCCGCAGGCGTGACCGCGTTCTGCGCCAAGCCGCTGTTCATGTCCGAGCTGCGCCGCGTACTGGCTGAACCGTTTCTTTCGGCAGAGCCTGCGGAGCAGACGGAGAAAAAGGCGGATTTCGCCGGAAAACGGCTGCTGGTCGTCGAGGATAACGCCCTCAACCGCGAAATCGCAGTGACGATGCTCGATGAAGGCGGGTTCGAGGTGGACACGGCGGAAAACGGAAAGGTCGCGGTAGACAAGGTGCGCGAGAGCGCGCCCGGGCACTATGATCTGGTGCTGATGGATATTCAGATGCCGGTCATGGACGGTTATGCGGCCGCGCGTGCCATCCGCGCTCTGCCGGATGCCGAAAAGGCGGGTCTGCCCATTGTCGCCATGACGGCGAACGCCTTTGACGAGGACAGACAGAACGCAGAGAAGGCCGGTATGAACGGCCATCTTTCCAAGCCGTTCGATATGCAGCAGTTGCTCACGATGCTCCGGGAGAAGCTGTCGCCGTAACGCTTTCATTTTCATCGCGTTATTCGATAATGAAGCCGCCGGATCAGATTGAATAGGAAACGCAGGAAGCGTCCGTTAGGGATGCCTTCCTGCGTTTTTCTTTGCACACTGCCGGTACGGCGGATTTTTTACCTTTTTTTGCCCAGAAAAGGTTTACATTGCTTATCAATTAGCTTATGATAAAATCTGACAAAGGAGGTGGGCCTGTGCACGGAGTACGTCAATGGTGGGTGCGTCTGTCCATTGTGAACAAGGCGATTGTGCTGAGCTGCGCATTCGTCATTCCCATTCTGCTGGTGGTGGGACTGTTAATGAACGATTTTTATGATTACCGCGAGAAAAGCAATGATATCCTGTCCGAATATGCACGCTGCACGGACTACATGAACGCCATGGAGCAGGAAAATGCGCTTCTGAGCGAGCTGACGCTTGCGGCGCCCGGGTCCGATACGATCGACAAATATGCGGACGCCGTGCAGGACACCGCCTGTGCGTGGGAGCGGCTGCGCAGCGCAGAGACCGACGGCAACACACAGAGCGAGGTGCTCAAGCAGGTCATCGACCGCACGATGAAAAGCTATCGAGTCCGTCAGGAGACGTTCATCGCGCAGCTGCATGGCGGCACATTTGATGCGGTGAACTACGAAGCTCTGCGTACACAGGGCAGCTATCTGACGCAATACACCGACCAGCTGACGGAGGCCTTTCTGATGGAGGGACGCGAGGGCTATCTGGTCCTCGGTCAGCGGGGTACCGCGCAGAACATGGTATTTACCATCGTAGCCGCGATCGGCAGCGTGCTGTTTGCAGGCGCGATGCTGTACTACGCACGCAGCCTGCTGCTGCCGGTGCAGCAGATGAGCCGCGGTGCGCGCCGCGTCGCGGATGGCGAATATGACATTGAGGACTTCAACTTTGCACGCTCGGACGAGATCGGTATGCTCGCTGACTCGTTTAACCACCTCAAGCACCAGATCGCGCGGACGATCCACGCACTGGAAAGCGAAGCACAGCTGGAAAAATCCCTGCGTCAGCAGGAGAGCGAGGCAGCACGCCTGCGGCAGCTGATCGAGCAGAGCCGCTTTGCGCAGCTGCAGAGCCAGATCAACCCGCATTTTCTGTTCAACACGCTGCAGAGCGTGGCCAATATGGCCGGAATCGAGCAGGCGACCGTCACCGGCGACATGGTGGTGCGGCTGGCGAACTTCTTCCGCTACACGCTTGACCATGATGACAGCGTGGTAACACTCGACCGCGAGCTTGCGCTGCTGCGCGACTACATTTCACTGCAGGAGCTGCGGTTCGGTGAACGCATTTCGTTCGAGATGGACTGCGACAGCCGCTGTGCGGCCTGTGAACTGCCGAAATTCACACTGCAGCCAATCGTGGAAAACTCCATTGTGCACGGCATGCGCAGCCGCAGTGCGGGCGGCCGCATCCGCATTGTGACGCAGCTTGCACCGGAAGGCTGCCGCATCCAGATTACGGACAACGGCGGCGGCTTCTCGCGCAGCAAAATGAAACAGAACACCGCCGAGGGACACCGGTCCATCGGCCTGCAGAATATCGCGGGACGCATTGCGCTGTCCGGCGGCAGCTTCCGCATTGTCAGCTGTCCCGGATTGGGCACGACAGCCCGCATCATACTGCCCATGAAAGGGGAAGAGCATATATGTTAAAGGTACTGATTGCGGAGGACGAACCGCTGAGTCTGCAGAATCTGAGCGGACAGATGCGTGATTTGCTTGGCGCGGATGCACTCATCGAGGGAGTTGCGAACGGACGGGAGGCGGTTGAACGCGCCCGTCAAATTCAGCCGCAGCTGGTGCTGATGGATATTGAAATGCCGGTGATGAACGGCCTTGATGCGGCAGCCATCATCCACAAAGCCATGCCGGAAACGCACATCGTGTTCCTGACTGCCTTCGACCGCTTCGACTACGCTGTAGGCGCCATGCGGGCCGGCGGAACGGATTATCTGGTCAAGCCGTTCGACAGTGCTCAGATTACCGCCTGCCTGCGCAAGCTGAATCTGCTGCCGGAAAGCCGTCCGGCGGTACGCGGGGACAAGCCGGGAAATGCGTTCTGCACCCAGTTTTCCGTGTGGCTGGAGCATCATTACATGCGGGATGTGTCGCTCGATCAGGCGGCAGAGGCGATGGGCATGAGTGCGTTCTACTTCTCACGCTTTTTTCGCACCTCGTATAACCAGACCTTCCTTGAATACTTGACCGCCTACCGTATCGACCGTGCGGTTGAGCTGCTGCAGCAGACTGATATTCCGGTACGGGAAATCGCTGTTCGGGTCGGCTATACGGATGCAAACTACTTCACGAAGGTGTTCAAGCGGCATTTGGGCGTAACGCCTACCGAGTACCGCAATCATAACGCAAACTGAACGAGCCGCGCGGCAGGATTTACGGAATTTATACGGAAATTTACTATTCCTTCCAAAATGTTTATGCAAATGTCATAAAATAGAATGTGAAAATTTTCAGTACGCTGTGATTTTACCTGTCTACCGCAAGTATTTACGATGTTGCCGAAACTGGTCACCCTATATAATAGGAGATGGAAAGATGAATAAACGCTTTCGGTGTGTGATCGCCGGATGGCTGCTGCTCATGCTCTGTGCATGTACCGGCGGCACGGACGAGCCGCATATCCGCTATTACCGCCTTGCCAGCGGGCAGAGCGAAAACTACCTCGCCAATCAGGCGTGTCAGCGCTTCTGCGACATGGTGCGCAGGGAAACGGACGGCGCGATACAAATTCTGCCGAGCTTTGATAACGAGCTTGGTACCGATGCATCCGCACTTGAGCAGTGCGTGTACGGCGGCATTGATTTTGTACGCACGCCAATCTCGTCTGCCGCAGCGTATGCACCGCAGCTTGCGGCGCTGCAGCTGCCGTACGAGTACACCTCGGACAAGCACTTGTTCCGGGTGCTGGACGGCGCAGTCGGTCAGCAGGTGATGGCCTCGCTCGAGGACAAGGGCCTTACCGGTTTAAGCTATTTTTATGCCGGTTACCGGTGCTTTTTCACGACAGGAAAGGCGATCACCTCACTCGATGATATGAAGGACCTGCGGCTCGGCACCGAGGATTCCTCGCAGATGAAGCAGGTCATTCCGATGTGGGGCGCCGAGGCGGTGACGCTGCCGCCGGATGAGATCGCGCTCGCGCTCCGCACTGACCGGATTGACGGCGCCGAGAGCACGCTGCCTACCTATGTTGACAGCGGCTACTATCAGCTTGCACCGTACTGGACTTACGACCGACATTCCTACAACGCGGATGTGCTGGTCGCGTCCTCGGAAACGTGGGAAACGTTCTCACAGGAGGAGCAGACCATCATTGAGCGATGCGCCGCTGAGGCGGCTTCGTGGCAGCGCGACCACTGGCAGAGCGCAGAGGTTCGAGCAATGCTGCATGCATCCCGCAGCGGCTGCTACATGGCGCTGCTCGATGAGGAGCAGGCCGAAAAGTTCCGTGCAGCGGTGCAGCCGATTTACGAACACCTTTCCGATGCGCAGAAGGAGGTCGTGCAGGCCGTACAGGCACTGGCCGACAGCGATTAGCGAGAACCCCTCCTTGTGCATGACCAGTTTGTTCGCAAACGTCCGCAAAACGGCGTTTTCGATAGAGGAAAACGAACAAGGAGGCTAAAAAGATGAAAATCAAAAGATTGATGGCAGGTCTGCTTTGCGGTGCAGTCGGTGCGGCAACCCTTGGTTTGTCCGGCTGCGGCAATGCCGCGGACAGCGGCATGATGGATGCGGCAAACGCCAATGCAGTTGCAGGCGGCAGCAGTGATCTGCCGGTCATCACTTGGAAGATGGGTTCCACCTGGGGTGACGGCAACATTCACTTCACCTGTGACGAGCGCTTCTCCGAGTTGGTCAGCCAGCTGACCGACGGACGCTTCACCATCACCAACTATCCGGAGGGATCGCTTTGTGCGGCAAACCAGCTGTTCGATTACGTCCAGAACGGCACCATCCAGTGCGGCGGTGACTGGGGCGGCTACTGGAGCGGCAAGGATACCGCTTTTGAGCTGCTCTCTACCACGATGGATAACTTCACCGGCATGGACTATTACATCTGGATCACCCAGGGCGGCGGTCTGCAGTGCTATCAGGATATGTACGGCAAATACAACATGACGTATTTCCCAATCATGATCAATCACGCAGAGTCCGGTATCCGTTCGACCAAGCCGATCACTTCTATCAAGGACATGCAGAGCATGAAGATCCGCCTCGGCGGCGTTATGGCAGGCCGTGCGGCGGAAAAGCTGGGCATCAACATCACCACCGTTGCGGCAAGCGAGCTTTATGAGTCGCTGCAGCGCGGCGTTATCGACGGCGGCGAGTTCTCCACGCCGTGCTCGGATGATTCGCTGAAATTACAGGAGGTTGCCAAGTACTGGTGCTCGCCTGCATGGTATCAGTCCGGCGGTGTCAACGGCGTTATGATCAACAAGGACGCGTGGAACGAGCTTCCTGAGGAGTACCAGAACGCCATCCAGATGGCGGCTGAGATCTGCACCTCCGAGCAGCTGTCCCGCTACCTGTGGATGGATTTCGATTCCACCAAGAAGATGCTCGAGGAGGATGGCTGCATCGTCACCAAGATGAACCAGGACGACTGGAACACCATCCGTGAGACCTGCCGTCAGGTTTACGAGGAAGAAGCTGCGAAGAATGAAAACTTCAACATGGTATACAGCTCTATGCAGGATTACCGTGAACATGCCGATACCTACCGTGCAATGCTCGGTGACTACGGCTGGGGCTTCAACTACGATGAATCCGAAAAGTGACCGACAGAGTGTTCCGTGCTCTCTTTTGAGAGCACGGAGCCTCAGAAGATGAGGTGTAATATATGAAAGTGATCAAACGCATCTGCGATGTGATCGACCTCGTCAATGACTGGATCGGCAGGATTGCTTCCTTCGCCGTTCTTGGCATTCTCGCGGTCATTGTTACCGAAGTCGTGCTGCGCCGTTTGTTCCACAGTCCGCAGATCTGGACGATGGACGTCATCTGCATGACCTTCGGCTGCTACATTATCATGGTCTGCGCCTACGGCTTCCAGAAGAAGGCCTTTGTTGCGGTTGATGTGCTGTATGCACGGCTTAAACCGCTTGCGCAGAACATTCTGCACCTGATTACCTATCTGGTGTTCTTTGTTCCGTTCGTATTCGTGCTCGTGCCCGAGAGCTTCGGATTTTTCCTTCGCTTGTATACCACGGGTGAGCGCGGCTATTCGGTATGGGCGCCGCCGGCATGGCCGGTCAAGCTGGCGCTGTTCGTCGGCATGACGCTGCTCGCACTGCAGGGCATTTCCGAGATGCTCAAGTGCGTGCGCGGCATCGGTGAAGCCGTTTCCGGCACGGATGATACGAAGGGAGGCGACGCTGCATGATGGAAATGCTGACCAATCTTGTCACGCAGTCCGGCGTTGGCGCAACACAGCTCAGCGCGATCCTGCTTGGCGTACTGTTCCTTATCATGATCATCGGTCTTGCGACCGGTCAGGAGCTTGCGTTCGTCCTCGGCGGCGCCGGTGTTATTATCGGTTATCTCGCCTGGGGCGGCCCGGGCATCACCATCGCCATGACCAAGGTGTACGACCAGATGCAAAGCTATTCCATGGTCGCCATCCCGATGTTCGTGCTGATGGCAAACTTTTTGACACATTCCAAGGTTGCGGATGGGCTGTTCCTCTCTATCCGCTACCTGCTTGGTCCTCTGAAGGGCGGTCTCGGTCTGGCAGTGATCGTGGTTTCCACCGTGTTCGCTGCCACGACCGGCATCGTCGGCGCATCCGTTGTTACCATGGGCATGCTGTCCGTACCGGTGCTGCTGAAGTGCGGCTATAAGCCGTCTCTCGCGTGCGGCATGGTGTGTGCGGGCGGTTCACTCGGCATCCTGATCCCGCCGTCCATCATGCTGGTTTCGATGGGCTCTTATGCGAATGTATCGGTCGGCAAGATTTTCTTCGCCGCCATCGTTCCGGGTCTTGTCCTGTCGCTGTTCTACATGATTTATGTGTTCGTCATCTGCCATATCCACCCGGATTATGGTCCGGCGATGACCACCGAAGAGCTGGCTGCCATGCCGCTGCGTGAGCGCATCACCGGTTCGCTCATCAACCTGATCCCGCCGGTCATCCTGATCGTCGGCGTGCTCGGTTCTATCTTTACCGGCTGGGCAACCCCGACCGAGGCAGCAGGCGTAGGCGCACTGTTCTCGCTCATCCTCGCCATCTTCTACAAGCAGTTCAGCTTCAAAATGCTGTACGATTCGCTGATCGACACCGCAAAGACCTCTGCGATGGTATTCATCATCCTGTTCGGCGCGTCTGCCTTCACCGGCATCTTCATGTCGCTCGATGGCGACCAGCTGATTGCAACCTGGATTTCGAGCGTTGGCATCGGCAAATGGGGCGCGTTCGCAATCATGATGGCGATTGTATTCGTTATGGGCATGTTCCTCGACTGGCTGGGTATCGTTATGATCGTATTCCCGATCTTCCTGCCGATTATGGATATGTTCGGCTTTGACCGCCTGTGGATCGTCGCAGTTACAGCTGTTATGCTGCAGACCTGCTTCATGACGCCGCCGTTCGGCTTCGCACTGTTCTACATCAAGGGCATTGTGCCGCCGTCGGTCAAAATACAGGAAATTTACCGCGGCGTTATCCCGTTCATCCTGATTATCATCGCAGTGGTAATTCTGGTAACGGTATTCCCGCAGATTGTATATTTCCTCCCGAATCTGGTAGCATCTTAATCTTTCTCCTGAGCCTTCCGGCAGCCACCTGTGCCGGAAGGCTCATTTGCAGTAAGGAATAGCAGGCTTTGGGCAAAAAATGCCTATGGACTGTGCAGGATATGGTGTTATACTGGATAAGTACGCAAAAACGTACCATTTGTTATCTGTGTTATTTCGCAGTTCGATGCGGTTTTCCTCTTACCATATTACCGTAAAATGGGAAATGTGTAGATGTGTTTGAACTGCGGAATAAACTTCTGTCTGCCGGATTGTTGGAGTATTTGCCGGCGGCAGAACCCCCTCCGG
>OODE01001946.1_pt1 | contig 11902 bp, 10 predicted proteins | sample 1671771 | NCBI WGS metagenome assembly OODE01 (sample SAMN06348191, study PRJEB24527) | human gut metagenome | biome: human gut; feature: ankylosing spondylitis patient; material: feces | host: Homo sapiens | place: China | collected 2015-10 | reverse complement strand
GAGAACGGAATTCATAGTCATAATAAGCATTATTAGGGGTAGCGGCATCTAGTTTACGCTCTTTCATCTCCCCTTTATCCATAAAGGTCAGATAAGAACCGGCCTCACCATAATAACGATCTGTCATCTTATACCACGTAGGTGAATTATAAGCCACACCCAAGCGAAGAAAATCGGCGGGACGGACGATAGCACCCACATTAAATGAATACCCGGTACCATCCGTATCCAAGTAATTATCTAAGTATAAATTATTGCCGTTCGTAAATTCCTCATCATACGATGACTGATATCGATAGTTCAGATCCGTAATCGCAACCGTAGCGCCAAGCATCACAAGTTCCGATATATTTATACCGAAAGCCAAATCATATTGATCCACGGAACCTCGCTCTGAAACTTTTAATTGACCTCCTTGCAATAAATATGGACTCCATTGCCCATCCGCATTATTATCTCCGAACGCACTATAATACTCTTTATCATTATCGTTATATGAATCCATATAACCGGCATTGTATCCTAGAATAGATAGCCAATCACCCAAGTCTTGATTGTTATAAGGATTATAGTCCTTATCCTCCCCTAACAGTCCGCTAGGCATTCCTGCCGCACGCATGGCCACATAATCAGAAAGAGAAGTATTCAAATCACCTCCTGTAGCCATCGTATAGTTCCGGCTATAATTCTTCAAGCGATTATAAGAGAAACCAACGTTCCAGCTCACGATACCCTCATCATTCGCTGTCGGGAAATATCCTACGTAAGCGATATTATCGAAACTCACCTTCGTACGGCTGTTATCCACCTTCGAACCAAGCCAATCGGTCTTCGCCGAGGCCGAAGACAAACTCAATGTCGTAACCACCTCCGAGCTTTTATAAATCGCCAAGCCTGCCGGGTTCGTATTCATAGCGGAAATATCACCACCTAACGCACCAAAAGCACCACCCATTCCTAAATAACGAGCCGTACCATTCAACTCCGTCTGGGAATACTTAAAGGCATCCAACTGTGACTGCGAAAAAGCGGTGCCGCCACACAGGGCAAGCACCGACATTATAATTCCTATCCTTTTCATCGTATCTCTAATTTTATCAACCTAACACTTTTACCTGCGACCACCACCGGCACGGCCACCTCCGCCACCAACAGAGCCTCCACTAGAACGACCTCCACCGAAGCTACCGGAAGAAGAACCTACCGAACTACTACGAGAAGGAGAGGAACTTCTAAATTGACTGGAAGAAGAGCGACTATTTGAGAAATCGCTACTGCTCCTAGAAGAGGAACGTGTTACCGGAGCTGAATATTGACGTCCGGAAGAAGATGCGGCTCCAGAACTACTTCTGGAAATCCTTGTTCTCGCCGAGCTATTACTTATGCCCGAGCTACTTCTTGTCGTTGCCGAATTTCTAACAGAAGAAGAGGAACGACGTCCCGCACCAGAGGATATAGCAGATTCCCTACGGGTAGATCCCGCACGTCCATTGCTCAATGAACTTGAAGACGAAGGTCTTGTAGTCGATCCTGAATTTCTCAAGGAAGAAGAGCCACTGCTCCGCCCACCTGTATAACCGGAACCTCTGCCACTCGCATAAGAGCGATTATCTCGATAAGAGGAACGTCCGTTTGAATAATGTCTACTTGGAGTCGAGTAGTAACCGGGATAGTAATGGTGATGATGTCCCCAATGGCCACCCCAATAGCCTCCACCCCAGCCCCAAGACGGGCCATACCATGGATCGTACCACGGACTATAATAGCCGGCATAAAAGCCTCCCCAGCCCCAGCCGAATCCCCAAGACGGGCCGTAGAAGCGAGATGAATAAGTCCACCAAGGGCTATAGCTATAGAACCAAGGATCGTACCAACCTGTATACCAAGGCGAGCCCCATCCGTTGCCGACATTGATATTAAAATTCACGTTCGCGCTACCATTCGAGTAATCCGTATCATAGCCGTAACCATAATAACCGTCACTCAGATACAAATCCACCTGATCCGCTCCGGCGATCGTAATCTTACTCGGCGAATGATAACGAATGATGCGTTCCGTATATTCAGTATCCGAACGACGCTCAGAAGAAGACTCATTCTCATCGCTATCCTCATAGATAACGGAATCATCCTCACGATAAGGCTCCTCCACCTCGACTGATGTATAACGACGGTTATATTCATCCACATCCCGGCTATCTGAAGAAGCTTGGCTCTTGGCTGTTGCGACCAGGGCCCTAGACTCCTGTTTCGGCTGAACAACCTTTTTCTCTTCAACCTGTTCTTTCTTTTTCTTGTTTTTGGAAGAGAAATACACATCATCAAAGAACTCCTCCTGAGCCGCAGCACTAAATGCGATCAGAAGCATCATCACTAAAGATGTTAATTTCATGGGTTTCATATTTGTTTCTCCTCTACATTAAATAAATATTTTTCTCTTTTCATGTTTGACACCCTTTTATGCAAAGGGTTTAAACGCTTTTTAGTTTTATAACAATAAACTCAATGCAATGTATGTACAAATATACTCGGTTCACGCTAATGTCCCAAGATTTACATATACTTTAACTTATAAAACTCACACATTCATTGTTATCTATAAAAGAAGATGCAAAGTTGGCGTAAACGCTGCAATCTCCGCAAATTCTTATTATTTTTGTTTCAAATTATAACGAAAAAATTACGCATATGGTATTAGCCTCGACAATAGATTTCACATTGCCCTTAGCGGACCCGGTATTAAAATTTCTCTTGATTCTTTTAATTATCCTGGCCGCTCCCCTTTTATTAAACAAGCTGAGAATCCCTCACCTGCTTGGACTGATCATTGCCGGCGCAATTATCGGACCGCACGGCTTTAATCTCGTATTACGGGATAGCAGCATTATCTTGTCCGGGACGGCGGGATTGCTTTATATCATGTTTCTCGCCGGATTGGAAATCGATATGGCGGATTTTAAGAGAAATAGTACGAAAAGCCTAGCATTCGGCATGTACACATTCCTCATTCCGATGATCCTAGGAACGGCTGTCGGGATATGGGTCCTGCGATTCAACGTATTGACCTCCGTTTTACTCGCCAGTATGTTCGCCTCCCATACATTGATCGCCTATCCGATTATCAGTAAACTGGGTATCAGCAAAAACAAAGCTGTCAGTATCACCGTAGGAGGAACGATGATCACTGATACCTTGGCATTGCTCGTCCTAACGATCATTGTCGGCATGGCCACCGGACAGGTCAACGATATGTTTTGGATTCGTCTGGGGGTTTCCATCTTGATATTCGCATTAATCGTATTATTCGGTTTCCCTTTCATTGGGCGTTGGTTCTTTAAGCATGTACACGATAATATATCACAGTATATATTCGTGCTGGTGATGGTATTTCTGGGATCTTTCCTAGCTCAGGTAGCGGGTATGGAGGCGATTATCGGGGCGTTCTTATCCGGACTAGCCCTAAATCGCCTTATCCCGCAAAGCTCACCCTTGATGAATCGTGTCGAGTTCGTAGGAAATGCCATATTCATCCCATTCTTCTTGTTGGGCGTAGGTATGTTAATAGATTATCGTACGTTCTTTACCAGTTTCGAGACCATTAAAGTAGGGCTTATCATGATTATCGTAGCTACGGCCGCCAAATACATAGCCGCTTGGATGACCCAAAAGACTTTCCATCTGTCCACGGATCAGCGAAGCGTTATTTTCGGCCTAAGTAACGCACAAGCCGCCGCTACATTGGCCGCCGTGATGGTCGGATATAACGTAATCACCGGAACAGACGCTAATGGGGAACCAATCCGGTTATTAAATGAGAGCGTGTTGAACGGTACGATCCTGATGATACTTGTCACTTGCACCATCGCCTCTTTCGCCGCCCAAAAAGGCGCTCATAACATAGCGGCCCAAGATATATCCGACAAGGAGGAAAACAAAAAAGAATCAGAGCATATCTTGATACCGGTCAGCAATGAAGAGACCGTGGAAGAGCTGGTCAACCTCAGCTTGGCGATCAAATCTCCCCAAAACAAGAACGGCTTGTTTGCCCTAAAAGTGATAGATAACCATCATTCAGACGAGAAAGCGTTAAAACAATCCCGCAGGGTTCTACAGACCGCAGTCAATACGGCTGCCGCCACGGATACCCGGATGAAGGATTTATTAAGATATGACTTAAGCGTATCGAATGCTATCGCCAGCGTGGTAAAAGAGCGGGAGATCACAGATCTGGTAGTGGGATTGCACAAGGAAAAAGATATACCGGCGGCCTTCCTAGGCCATATCGTGGAAAGTGTATTGGCGGAAAGTAGTGTAAGTACATTCATATACAAGCCCGCACAACCTATCTCTACCGTTAGACGGCATCTGATCATCATCCCGGAATTGGCCGAAAAAGAAATTGGTTTCAACCAAATCATCTTCCGGCTACGAAACGTGACCCAGAACACAGGTGCAGCGACAGTCTTTTACGGTTCGGAAGCGACCTTGAATGCCTTAAAGAAATTATTAGCCAAGAAAAGCGGAGAAGCCAGTTATATCGAATTCAACGACTGGGATGACTTCCTGATCGTTTTCCGGGATATAAAACCGGACGACACAATGTGGATTATCCTTAGCCGCAAGGAAGGACTTTCCTACGCTCCCGCCATGGCCCGTATCCCCAAGTACCTCAACAAATACTTTCAGGCAAACAGTTTCGTCTTGGCATATCCCGTGCAAGCTGGCATGAACGAGGGTACTCGCTATCTAACTTAGCCATTACAGAACCAGCCTCTCACGCCAAGACTTTCGAGGTGAGTACGGCATTTTCCGCTTGGCGTATCCCAGACGGAGGATCAAGGCTGGAATCTCGTTGGTGAAAGACAAGTCTTTCGCCAGCAAACCGGAAAGATCACGCACCTCACAAGGCTGGTTCAAAAAGGCGAAAGCGATATTCTTTTCCGTAGCTCTCAAAAGAAAACGTTGCAAACTTCGGCCTAGCGCAAACCATTCCGGTAGCGTATTTATCCGTAAGGCGAACAAGGCTAAATGAGAAGAAGAGTCCAGCTTCTTCTTGTCTCCCCTATTTTGTATGCCGGCTTTCAAGACACTTCCCATGATTGTCTCTGAGATAAGACGGGGAAGGTTCGGCGCCCCGAACACCGCATAACTCAGGCCGTCCGATGTAGCTCGTACATGATTCTTATTAAAACGCATCCATGATTTCAGCTCTCGCTTAAACAGACGATCGTTCATTTGCCGGTTATTCCCCGCAAATATATAAGAAGAAAGCGTATCGAACTCCCACTCTCCTTTCGACCACAAATGCAGACTGATATTTTCCTCCAAAGGCGTATTCCTCAAATAGCTCAGTTGATCCGATGGAATCATTTCCCCGGAATATATGCCTCGATTCGTCTGTCTGACCGAAATTTCCTCGATAAGCCCACTCGTCTCCTTAATCATCAATGCCTCCGACAAGAGTACGGTGATCTCCCCCGATCCTGAAAAAAACGGTAGCGGAGTATATCCTTTTGCCTCAGCCGCAATGCAAAGATTCTCGGTGGCGCATCCTAAGCTAATAAATAACTCACGGTTATCCGGATCTACGGCCGGAAGGGACTTACTCATATCCGGAAGAATCTGTATCCTATCCTTTTGCACACGAAACAACCAAGGTTGGGTATTATGCCCCGATGGGGCTTTCACGGCTTGTTCCATCATATAGATAAAATCCGGCCGTATATCACTTATCCGCAATGATCCTGTTTCCATATTATTATACACTTTCTCATTCTAGCGATGCCCGCTACCTCTTTCCGTTTGTGCCCGGACAAACGCCTCAAAAACAAAAAATCCCGTAAAGCTTTCGCCTTACAGGACTCTCTGCGGAAAGACAGGGATTCGAACCCCGGGAACCTCTCAGTTCAACGGTTTTCAAGACCGCCGCAATCGACCACTCTGCCATCTTTCCAATATGTTTTGCGATCAAACGTTTCGTTTAATTGCTTTGCAAAGGTAGTCATTCTTTTGGAATATACAAGAGTCTTATGCGCTTTTTTTCTTTTTGTTTATTCTTTTCTTTTAAGAATAGAATGTGTGGGAATCCCCTTTTTATTGCTATTTTTGTAGCAAATAATTTATCAATCAAGTAAAAGGTTTCTATATGAGAAAGTTGAAAAGTTTATGGCTGGTTTCGGTTGTGCTGCTATTAGTAAGCTGCTCGATGTCCGCTAAATCAGATAAATCAAGTGAGGCTGGTACCGCCTCCAAGGGAGAGGTCGTTACTTTGAACAAGGCAGAGTTCTTGCAAAAGGTATTCAATTACGAGAAGAACGCAACGAAATGGGTATATGAAGGTGATAAGCCTTGTATCATCGATTTTTATGCGGACTGGTGTGGTCCCTGCAAGCAAGTGGCTCCTATTTTAAGGGATTTGGCTATCCTGTATAAGAATGATATCGTAGTTTATAAGGTAAATGTGGATAAGGAAAAGGAGTTGGCTGCCGCTTTCGGTATACAAAGTATTCCTACGTTCTTGTTTATCCCTAAGGAAGGACAGCCTCAGATATCGATGGGAGCTCTTCCCCGTGAGGAGTTTGTGAAACAGATCGATACTTTCTTGTTGAAGAAGAAGTAACACGACTTAGTTAATCATCATTTATAGATCGGAAAGCCGTAGAATTTTAGATTTTACGGCTTTTTTAATTGGGAGGGATGCTTTATGAAAGTAGGAATTATCAGATGTATGCAAACAGAGGATTTTTGCCCCGGTACTACTGATTTTAGGATGATCCGTGAGAAAAAGGGAGCCTTTGAGGGCGTAGAGGAAGATATTGAGATCATCGGGTTTATCAATTGCGGAGGTTGTCCCGGAAAAAAGGCCGTATTAAGGGCGAGGGAGTTGGTGAATAGAGGGGCGGATAGTATCGCTTTTGCTTCCTGTATCCAAAAAGGGACGCCGATAGGTTATGCCTGTCCTTTCGCCAAAAGGATGAAGGATGTTATCCAGAACGATTTAGGCGATGGCATCCGGCTGATCGATTATACGCATTAGGAAGATCCGGTAGCTGGTGGAAAAGGCATAAAAAAAGAGGGCATTGAAAAATGTCCTCTTTTTTATTTTGGCATCGCACGAATTATTCAGCGCTTTCAGTTGCCGGAGCTTCTTCAGCGGGAGCCGCTGCGGCTGCTTCCTCAGCTTGCTTAGCAGCTTCAGCTGCTGCCAATTCTGCTTTCTTTTTAGCTACGATTTCTGCTTTTGCCTTATTCGCTTCCTTTTCAGCCTCAAGACGTGCTTTAGCTTCTGCTCTAGCTGCTTCGCTGTCTTTTTCTTTGATAGCTTGTACGGAAGCTTGTTTGTTCTTCAACCAAGCTTGGAATTTCTCCTCAGCTGCGGCTTCGTCGAACGCACCCTTCTTAACACCTTCCAATAAATGCTTTTTCAAGCAAACGCCTTCGCGAGAAAGAATGTTACGAGTTGTGTCTGTAGGTTGAGCACCTACTTGTAACCAATACAAAGCTCTTTCGAAGTTCAAATCTACTGTAGCAGGATTAGTGTTCGGATTATAAGAACCTATCCTTTCAATAAATCTTCCATCACGTGGAGCCCTGCTGTCTGCGATCACGATTTGGTAGAAGGCGTAACCTTTACGACCGTGTCTTTGCAATCTAATTTTTGTTGCCATGTTTGAATAATTAATTTAAGCTGTTTGTATTAGCGGGTGCAAAGATAGGAGTTTCTGTTTATAAAACAAGCGTTTTGTTGGAAAATATGTGGATGCTTCTGCTTTTTTTAAAGGTAGTTTAAGGGATTAGTCCCTTATGCAATTGGTTGCCGACACCGTCGGCAATAATGCTGACGCTGTCGGAAATATTGCTGACGGCGTCGAAAATATTGCCGACGGCATCGGCAACCAATTTCTTCCTAGTCTTGCCCCGGAAAGATCGTATGAAATCTCCTATACATCCCTAATGAAAGGGATTTTTCTTATCTTCGCGGCTTCATTATATTAATGTATTAAAATAAACATATGATTTCAGTTGACGGACTAACAGTAGAGTTTGGTGGAAGCGCCCTTTTCTCGGATGTTTCTTTTGTGATTAACGAGAAAGATCGTATCGCCTTGATGGGTAAGAACGGTGCCGGTAAATCTACCTTGTTGAAGATATTGGCCGGCGTGCGGGAGCCAAGCCGTGGAAAAGTGTCCGCCCCTAAAGATACCGTGATCGCTTATTTGCCGCAGCATTTGATGACGGAGGATGGCCGTACCGTTTTCGAGGAGACGGCGCAGGCTTTCGCCCATCTGCACGAGATGGAGGCGGAGATCGCCGAATTGAATAAGCAACTGGAGACTCGTACGGACTATGAGTCGGATAGTTATATGGAGCTGATCGAGCGGGTCTCTACCTTGAGCGAGAAATTCTATTCCATAGAGGAGATCAATTACGACGCCGATATAGAGAAAACCTTGTTGGGACTGGGTTTCAAACGGGAGGATTTCGACCGGCAAACCAGTGAATTCAGCGGTGGCTGGCGTATGCGTATCGAGCTGGCGAAACTACTGTTGAAGAAACCGGATGTCCTTTTGCTGGACGAGCCGACGAATCACTTGGATATCGAGTCTATCCAGTGGTTGGAGGATTTCTTGATCGATAACGGTCAGGCCGTAGTGGTGATCAGCCACGACCGTGCGTTCGTGGATCATATCACGACTCGTACGATCGAGGTGACGATGGGCCGGATTTATGATTATAAGGTAAACTATAGCCAATACTTGCAATTACGGAAGGAACGTCGTGAGCAACAACAGAAGGCTTATGACGAGCAACAGAAGATGATCGCCGAGACGAGAGAGTTCATCGAGCGTTTCAAGGGCACGTACTCCAAGACCTTGCAGGTGCAGAGCCGTGTGAAGATGCTGGAGAAACTGGAGATCTTGGAGGTGGATGAGGAAGATACCTCGGCTTTGCGCTTGAAGTTTCCGCCTTCGCCTCGTTCGGGCTCTTATCCGGTGACGATCGAGAATGTCTCGAAAGCGTATGGCGATCATACGGTTTTCCGAAACGCTAATCTGATGATCGAGCGAGGGGATAAGATCGCTTTCGTCGGGAAGAATGGCGAGGGTAAGTCTACCTTGGTGAAGTGTATCATGAAAGAGATCGAGCATGAGGGGACGTTGACGCTGGGGCATAACGTGATGATCGGTTATTTCGCCCAGAACCAAGCCTCCCTGCTGGATGAGAATCTTACGGTTTTCCAGACGATAGACGATGTGGCGCAAGGCGATATCCGTAATAAGATCAAGGATCTGCTGGGTGCGTTCATGTTTGGCGGCGAGAACTCGGCGAAGAAGGTGAAGGTGCTTTCCGGTGGCGAGCGCACACGTCTGGCCATGATTAAGCTATTGTTGGAGCCTGTGAACTTGCTGATTCTGGATGAGCCGACAAACCATCTGGATATGAAGACGAAGGATATCTTGAAGCAGGCGTTGCTTGACTTTGACGGGACGTTGATCGTCGTATCCCACGACCGTGATTTCTTGGATGGGCTGGTCTCTAAGGTCTATGAGTTCGGAAACCAAAAAGTGACGGAGCATTTGGAAGGCATCTATGAGTTTATGCAGCGCAAGAAGATGGAGAATCTGCGTGAGCTTGAGCGGAAGAATTAAATCCTCCACCCAAGCGTCAGCATAATATCATACGTGGAGCTATCTATATCTTTATGATACTTATAATGGGTACGGCGGGAGAAATAACGATTTCGCAACGCAATATTCCATTTATGCTTGGACATATAGGCTAAGGTGGTGGAAAATACCGTTAAACGTGCGTTGCCGGCATCGCCTTGTACGTTTAACTTTGTAGGGTCCACCGCATTCCAGTCTATATCCGGCTCGTATCCTTTCCATGTGAAGATATGGTAGTTCTCCAAATCGATCAAGAACGCCCAGCGTTTATCGTAGGCCAATCCGGTAAACGCTTTCACGCTATAACCGCTTCCCAGATTATAATCTCTCTCTTCCAGCCGGAGGTAATCGGAGATGCTTGCGCCCAAGGCGACTCCTGTTCCGTATAATTCGGCGTAAACATCTACCTTATTGTCCGGCGTGCCTCTTTTGTAATAGATCAATCCACCACCGACCGCCGCCGCTTCCGATATGCGGTAGGGAGCTACCGTTTGGGAACTATTGGATTTTAACTCGGAATCATAGTAGTCGAAATGCTGAAAGATTCCAGCGGCCAGACTACGAGGGCCTTTACTCCAGACCTGTTTCCCCCAGATAGCCCCAACGGCATTGACTTGGCTGATGAGCGGCTGGCTCGAAAAGAAATCGAACCCGGCCTTCAACTGAAACCATTCATAGGGCGAATAGAAATCATCATTGAAAGGATCTCCATAATCCAACCTGAAGGATACGTGCATGCTCGTAGTGCCATGCTTGGAGCCTTCCTGCTCGGCAAGGAAGCGAGGGCCGACACCCACGATGAAGTTTACGGGAACCGAGGTGTAGACACGCCCCTTGGAGCTGCTGTGTCTCCAAGCTTCTCCCGTGATGATACGATTGATCGCCCGCATCGGAGATATCAAACCGGATAAGATCTCCCGTCCCACACGTTCCGCCCCGTGGGAGCGGTTGTCGATGAATAAGTCGGAGAGCCGGTAGGTAATCTCACCTAATTCTATACCGCCGAAAGAGGTGGCAAGCATGTCATTGATGGAGGGCGGTTCCGTTTCCATAAAGAATTCCCACATTAGGCTGCCTCCCGCCGCGAATGGAATGGATTGCCAGAAATTCAGTCCGTTGCTACGGGCCGCGTTGAAATATAACGATCCGTGATAGGGATGGGCCACCAGATTGGTAGAGAACTTATCCGTGTCCCAAACAGGCCCCGTCTTGAAGTTTTGCTTAATCGTATGTCCGTTTATCTTCGCGAAATCCTCGTTCATTAAGAAACGGTCGAAAGTCCAGACGGCCATGTTCATTCCGAATACCTCGCTTGCTGCCAACCAAGGGCGGCGTGGAATGAAAAGGGCCGTGTCGCTCACGTAATTGCGGGCATCCATCTGAGGGAAGTGTTGCCCCCACATCCATTGGCTGGATAGCAGACAGATCAACCCGATCAACATGCATTTTTTCATCCTCATCTAACTCAATTTTCTTTTGTAAATAAAAATCAATAGGTTACGGTTATAACCACTCCGCAAACTTATATATAATAAACATTAAGGGATTCGTTTGGTTTAAATTATTGTTAGGTATTCTTTCTATAAATGCTGTTATTTGCGAACTATTCCGTATTTTTGCGAAAAAAACAAAATGATAGATTTTATCACCTTTTGTGACTATACAGGGACCTTTGCGTTTGCCATAAGTGGCATAAGATTGGCTTCTGCGAAACAATTTGATTGGTTTGGCGCCTATGTGGTGGGTGTCGTGACCGCTGTAGGAGGAGGTACGATTCGTGATATTTTATTGAACGCGGTGCCTTTTTGGATGGAACAAGCCTCTTATTTGGTTGTCTCGGCCTTGGCTTTGTTGTTCGTTATCGCTTTCCGAAAATACGTGATCCGTTTGAACAATACATTTTTTATATTCGATGCTATCGGATTGGGGTTGTTTGTGGTGGTAGGTATCGCCAAGACCTTGGATTTCGGGTTCCCCATGTGGGTGGCGATCGTGATGGGAACCATAACCGGCTCGTTTGGCGGTATGATGAGGGATATATTGATTAATGAGGAACCTTTGATATTCCGGAAAGATATTTATGCGTTGGCTTGTGTCTTTGGCGGTTTGATATATTATATATGTATGCAAACTTCTATGTCGGCGGCGATGATACAGTTCGTATCGGCGTTGAGCGTGTTCCTCGCACGTATAATCGCCGTAAAATATCATATAAGTGTTCCGGTGTTGAAAGG
>OODE01001941.1_pt1 | contig 11930 bp, 9 predicted proteins | sample 1671771 | NCBI WGS metagenome assembly OODE01 (sample SAMN06348191, study PRJEB24527) | human gut metagenome | biome: human gut; feature: ankylosing spondylitis patient; material: feces | host: Homo sapiens | place: China | collected 2015-10 | reverse complement strand
CTTTTTTACAAAGACTTTTCCGGATACATGGCATTCCACCATTCCGGTTGGTTCTTGAGCCATTTGGCGAACCAAGCGTAGATGGTTTTATTCCATTCAGCACGCTTCTTATAGTCCAGTATCTGGTGGTTTTGTCCTACTACTTGTACGAAGGCCGTAGGTTTGCCTAACAGTTTCAGGGCTGTAAACATCTGGATGCTTTCACCTACCGGGACGTTCGTGTCGACCGTGCCATGCAGGAAAAGGATCGGGGTGTTGATTTTGTCGGCATTGAACAGCGGGCTTTGCAACGTGTACATATCCCGTGCGTTCCAGGGATAGCTGTTTGCGCTTGCCAAAGCACTATAGGAGTATCCCCAGTAACCTTCGCCCCAATAGCTGGTGATGTCGCTGATTCCGGCATGAGAGATGGCGGCGGCAAAGATATCCGTTTTTGTTTGCAGGTATTGTGTCATGAAGCCACCGTAGGATGCCCCTATGCAACCGATCTTTTTAGCGTCGACAAAGTTGTGTTCGGCACAGAATTTCTTTGTTCCTTCGATGATCTCGTCTCCTGTACGCTGTCCCCATGCATTTACGTGGCGGGCGGAGAACTCCTGGCCGAAGCCGGTTGCTCCGCTGGGCGGGATGATATAAACGATGTAGCCCAATGCCGCATATACGTGCGACGGATACCGGTTTTCGAGTGAACGTTCCGTCGGACTGGTTCCCCCGTAGTAGTTCACGATCAGCGGATATTTCTTGTTAGGATCGAAATGGGGCGGCAGGTAATAACGACCGTAGATCGTGTCGCCGGCAGCTGCCCGGAAATTCCAATCGTGCACTTCGCCGAGGGTGATATCTTTCAAGATGCCGGCGGAAAGATCTTTCAGACAGACAGAACTTTTCTTTTTCAGGTTGACGGAATAGAGGCGTTGCGAGTTGGAGGCGCTTTCGCCGAAATAAACCAGTTCGGGAGTTGTTTCGGCAATCGTAAAATCCGAGAGGATATCCTCTTTTAACGGGATGGGGAGGATTTTCCCGGTTGACGGATTCAAGACGTACAAGCGTACGCAATCCTTATCTTCTCCCTGCAGGTAGATCTGTTTATCACCTTTGTTCCAAACGAAGTTTTGAACCGATGGATTAAAATCTTTGGTGACAGGATTTGCCTGTTTGCTTGCCGGATCGTAAAGGAAGAGCTGCCCGTCGGCCATATTGGAAGTCTGCCCCGGTGCTATCTTCAGCCCTATTTTATTGAAAGCCTCTCCAGATGCGGCAATTGCCAGCATCTTGCCGTCGGGCGAGAATTGGGCATAGCTGATGAACGGATCTTTCAAAAGGAGTTCCGTATCCAGTGTTTGCAGATCCATCCGATAGAGCAAAGTAGTCGAAAACGGACGTTTCGTCAGCTCCCGTTCGCTACAAGTGAAGAGCAGATAGCGGCCGTCGTCGGAAATATCGTTGATGGAAGTCGAAGTGTGCCCGTAGGTAAGGCGTTGGAACACTCCGGTTGCCAGGTCGTACTTATGGATGAATGAACGGGTACGCCATCCCGGCTGGCGGTCGTCAGGCACAAGGATTTCCTGAAGGTCTTCCCCTTTCTTCGGTCCTTCCTCGATGATGTTGAACAGCAGGAAATCCTCTGTCGGGGCAAAGCTGAACCAACCGTCGGGAAGGTTGTGGGCAAGGACTTCCTCTGCTTGGGTTGCAGGGTCGATCGTGACAAGTTCCTTTCCCTGCATGCCTTTGCGGGTATAGTAAAGACGGTTGCTGCGGGGCATCCAGCTATAATGATGGTTGTTGCTTTCCATTAAAACCTGCCCTGTGGCCCGGTCGGTCACTTGCTGGAAGGATTCGGTATCGCCACCGGGATAAGTCGTCTGGTAGGCGGTCAACAGGTATTTGCCGTTGGGGGAGAGGCTGACGGAACGAATGCGTGTGCCATCGAAGACATCGCTCAAAGTGTAACGCTTCTCTGGATCGGTTGTCGCCGTGACAACGGCTTTGCTGTCCGTCTTGAAGGTGACTTTCGGAATGTGGTTCGTTTCGTCCGGGGCTGTAAGATATTTGATTACGACTTCGTAGCGGCGGGGTTCGAGTGTGAGCTTGAGCTCGCCGTTGGCGGGTGTCTGTTTCTCGTTGTCGATATATACTTCGTAATGCTCTGGTCCGCTGATCTGAAGAGTCCCGTCCGTATAGCGGTCGCTGTTCAGATAGAAGGAGGCGAGGCTGACGGAGCTGTTTTTGCTTTGTCCGGCTGTAGTGGCGGCATCCAGTGTCCGGTTGCTTTTCCGGACATTGTTGAAGGGGATGGCGGTTTTTAATAACTCGGCATCTGTAAATTTCTTACTGTTCACGTCAAGGCTGTCGACGATGAACGGGCCTTTTATTTCATAAGGACCTGCATACCTGAGATACTTGACTGTGATCTCTTCGGCAAAAAGGTTGCAACAGGTACAAAGGGCAGAAAGGATAAGTATGTCTCTTTTCATGGGGGAATATGTTAGAATAGCAAAACTTCTTTATATTTTTTAGGCACGGATTTCACGAATTACACGGAGATGAGAAAGAGAATCCGTGAAATCCGTGTAATCTGTGCCTAAATATTTACTTATTGCAGATTGATTTCGTCCACAAACAAGAACGCCGGATTACCTGCACCTCCGTGCCATGTCGGGAGTTTGTCACTCTTGATGATGACTTCGACATAGCGGGCTTTTACCGGGTCGAAGGAGATTTCCTGCGGGTAAAGGCCGTCTTTGTCGTCTTTGCCTAAAGACGGGATAACCTTGGAAGCTACCTCCTTGAAGTTCTGTCCGTCGTCCGATACCTTTACGGTAACGCCTGCCGCTCCCATGATCCAGTCCCCTTTCACAACATTCGTGTTGAAGGACACTTTGCTGAACTCGGTCGGTTCTTTCAGGTCGATAACGGCATCCAAGTCCTTGCCCTGGAATCCTAACCAGCGTCCGGTCTTGTAGTTGTCGTTGCCGCTCAGGCCGTCGGTCAGTTCAGGGCCTCCGTTGAAGTCATAGCCTCTGCTGGGAGCCACCTTCAATGTGACCGGCTTGGCTGTCGCCTTGTTGAAGTCGATCTTCTCGGAGAAGATGCGGCTGTTTCCGGTCGGGCGGACAGCTACGGCTTTCACTTCTGCATTTTGCTTGATGCGGAGAGGGGCTTCGTATTTCGGGCTGGTTGCCGTCGGTTCGCTGCCGTCGAGCGTATAATGGATATCGGCGGAACCTTCGGTTTCGAGTGTCACGACGATTTCACCTTTGTCACCATCGGTAGTAAAGGAGGCGCGAATGTCGAAGATATGTTTGGCGTAGTTGTAACCCAAGCGGTCGTAAAGTTCGGTCATGCGGACCAAGCGCGGCAGGAACGCCTTAAAATCTTTCGGGGCGTTTGTCCATTGCACTTCTGCCAATGCATCCATACGCGGCAATACCATATATTCGACCTGGCTGAATGTCGGGATATATTCTGTCCACAGATTTGCTTGTACTCCCGTTACATATTTCTTATACTCTTCCGGGATTCCGGCAGTCGGTTCGAACGAATAGACGCGTTCCAACGGCAGGTAACCACCGATGGCAAGCGGGTCGTGTTCCGTGTCGGTAGACTGGTAGTAGTCGAAATACAGGTAAGAGTTGGGTGTCATGATTACATTGTGTTTTTGTTTGGCTGCTTCAATACCTCCGTCTACGCCGCGCCAGCTCATCACCGTAGCGTTCGGGGCTAGTCCGCCTTCCAGGATTTCGTCCCAGCCGATAATATGGCGCCCTTTGCTTTCGACGAATTTCTCCATGCGTGAAATGACATAGCTTTGCAGGTATTCTTCGGCCGTATGCTTGCTGTCTCCTTTGATGCCTTCCGCCTTGATACGTGCCTGGCACTTCGGACAACTCTTCCAACGCACTTTCGGGCATTCGTCACCGCCTACATGGATATATTCGGACGGGAAAAGATCGATCACCTCGCCGAGCACGTCTTCGAGGAAGGTCATTGCCTTTTCATTGCCGGCACAGATCACATCGTCCGATACGCCCCACTGGGTCCATACTTCATACGGTCCGCCCGTACAACCCAGGTCCGGATAAGTCGTGATAGCTGCCAACTGGTGTCCCGGAAGGTCTATTTCGGGGATGATCGTGATGAAACGTTCTTGGGCGTAAGCGATCACGTCGCGGATTTCGTCTTGCGTATAGAACATGCCTTCGCCATACGGTTTGCCGTCATATTTGCCGGAGTTACGGCCGATGACGGTTTCCTTGCGTTGCGCCCCGATCTGGGTCAGTTCCGGATATTTCTTGATCTCGATGCGCCATCCCTGGTCGTCTGTCAGGTGCCAGTGGAAGCGGTTCATATTGTGCAAGGCAAGAATATCGATGAACTTCTTGACCGAATCTACCGGGAAGAAGTGCCGGGAAACATCGAGGTGCATACCGCGATACGGGAAACGCGGATAGTCGTTGATACTGGCGGCCGGAAGCTCGATGTCCATTCCTTCGGCCACGGCGGGGATAGACTTACGCAAGGTCTGCACGCCATAGAAAATACCGGCGTTGGATGCTCCGGCGATCTCGATGCCGTTCTCGCTGACCAGCAGGCGGTAGCCTTCCGGGTTCCGGATGTCGGAAGCAATTGACAGATGAATGCCTTTGTCCGCATTCCCGGTAATCACTTTCGGTTCATATCCCGTAGCCTCTTTGACATAGGAGGCAAGGAAACGGGCGGTCTGTTCCATTTCCGCATCACCTTCCTGATAAGAGATCGGGGTAGACGGTTTCAACAGGAACGGGGCGCTGCCTTGTGTCACCACTTCTTGAGGAAGCGGGATAATGGCATAGTCTCCTTGTGCTTTTTTCCCTCCCGAACAAGCCACGGCTCCGGCCAGGGTTGTCAGGATACATGCATACTTTGTTAGTTTGTTCATGCGTTTAAAATGTTATAAGTGAGAAAAATAATAATTCTTATTTGGTCCAGTAGTCCACGACGGTGACGGCAGAAGCCTTGTCTCCTAATACTTTCCCGAAAGCCTTATGCGCCGGATGGATCAGGTAGGCGTCTCGGTCGGCATCCGAATGGAAAGTCAGGAAGAAACAGTGCGTCAATCCCTGTTGCAATCCTTCGGGACTGCAATCCGTTCCCCATTCGTACCCTTTGATCAGGTCTATCTGGGAGGGAAGTGCACAGAAAGCTTCTTCGACTTCCTTGATCTGTTGGGCGGATACTTCTGGCTTGAAACCGAACATGACAACGTGGCGAAGCACTTTCTCCTGCTTGGGAGCATTGCTGCAACAGAACATCAGGGCCGAGAATGTCAGGATTGTCAGTGAAGCGAAGATTGTCTTTTTCATGATGATCAGGATTAATTTATGATTATAATCAGACAAAGATAAAGATAAATAGCAGACTGCCCTACAATACAACCGGCTTTTTCTTTAGTCCGGTAGTAATCTTGTTGTAGTTTCATGTAAGGGTAACTTTAGTTTCCTGTCGATGAAACTTTATTTTTACCTGCGGGAGACTTTATTTTCACCCTATGGAAAAAAGTGAAACTTTTTGATCTGCCTTGAAAAAGTCGTTCACCTTTTTCACGGTAGTACACTGAGTATAGGCGTCGTGACAGTAGATGACTGCCTGTTTCTCTGAGGCGGCTTCTTCCAGCATCCGCATTTTTTCGTTGTAGGAAACGACAGGATAGGTGTCGTATGCCGAGATCCAGAGGGGCGAGACGCTTGCCGCTAACGGGATGACATCGCCGGCGAAGACATAAGTGCGCTCAGGTGTCGTGATATAAGGTGCGATTTGCCCCGGCGTATGTCCGTCGAACAGCCGCAGGTCGATGCCGGGGCAGAGATTCGTGTCATTTTCGATGAGGCGAAGTTTGCCGCTGTCGTAGACGGCCTGCATGTTTTCGATGAAATAGGAGTCGGCTTCGAGTGCGTTCGGGTGAAGGAAGTTCTCCCACTGTGCACGGCTTACCCAGTGGATGGCGTTTGGGAAGGCCATTTTGAAGAGAGGCTTTCCACCGGTCTGCTCTTCTTTTTGTGTCGTATATCCGCAATGGTCGAAGTGGAGATGTGTGAGTATGACATCTGTAACATCCTCACAGGCAACATCCCGCCTTTGAAGTTCATCCTTCAGATCGACCAGGTCGAAGAAGTTGTAATAGCTGAGTTGTTTCAGGTGTTTGTTACCCGCCCCGTTGTCGACGAGTACGATCTTCCCGTTCCCGTCGCGGACTAACATGCTGCGCATAGCCAAGATGCATCCATTTTGTTTATCGCTTGGATAACGGCGGCTCCAAGCAGTTTTGGGAATCGCACCGAACATGGCACCTCCGTCTGCATGGAAAAAGCCTGTGTCTATAAGTTGAATATCCATAAATTATACTTTTTCCAACAAAGATAGGGAAGTTTTTTCTTTCAAACCCATGCGAAGCGTGAATGAAATTGTGTACATTTGCAGGCAAAATCTGAGTGATGCGAAAAGTTCATTTAATCTCCGTAACCGAGCCTCTGTTGTTTGACTTAGCCCTGGCTATCCACCAAAAAGGATATGAAGTAAGTGTATCCGGTGTTGGACTGACTGATACGACCCTTGCCAGACTGGAAAAAGAGGGGTGTACTTGTCATGGAGACGGGTGGTTCCCGGAGAGATTAACTAAAGATATACATTTTGTGGTATTAGGGGCCACAGTCCGGCAGGATAACCCCGAATTGATACGTGCAAAGGAACTGGGATTATTAGTGCTTTCGATACCTGAATTCATCTTTCAGCGGACGAAAGAGAAGACGCGGGTTGTTGTTGCCGGTAGCCGGGGAAAGAAGACGATCATCTCGATGATTGTGTGCGCCCTGAAACGGCAGAAACTGGCGTTCGACTATGCGTTGACCAGCGAAGTCCCCTTGTTGCCCGACCGTGTGCATCTGAGTTATGAAGCTCGGATCGCGATTATCGAAGGTGATGAGCATGTAACGTCTGCTTTGGAGAAACGGTTCCAGCTTGAGTTCTATCGTCCGCATATCGCTATTCTGACCAATCTGATGTGGACTTCCGCTACCGATCACGCCACACCGGAAGCCTATCACACGACTTTCCGTACGTTCGCCTCTTCTATCGAACGCGGGGGAAAGCTGATCTATTTCGACGGCGATCCGGTTGTCAAACAGCTTGCGCAAGAGGTTCGCGAAGACATTACAGCCATGCCTTACGACCAGCATGTCGTGGTCGAGAAAGAGGGAAAGACCTATTTGCAGACTCGCTACGGGGACTTTCCCGTCTATATTCCGGATCGCTTTTTCCTGATCAACCTGAATGCTGCCCGCCTGGCCTGCCGCCAGTTAGGTGTAAAAGATGCGGATTTTTATCAGGCATTATCCGAATATAGTGTATCTTTGCAACCATGATTATTGCAAGACGAAAAAGAAAAGAAAATATAGCCGAATATCTGTTGTACATGTGGCAGGTGGAAGACCTGATACGTGCCAATAACTTTGATATGGATTCGATCCGCCGCACGGTTGTAGATCGTTACGACCAACCGGACGATATAAAGGAAGAAATCGCCAAATGGTATGAGGAGCTAATCGAGATGATGCGTTCCGAAGGGGTGATGGAAAAGGGACATATCCAGCTGAACAAGAATGTGATCATTGCCCTGACCGATCTGCACCTCCGTCTTTTGAAATCGCCGAAGGAAATGGTGTATGGGGCGGCCTATTATAAAACACTCTCCTTTATCGTTCAGCTCCGTGCCAAATCGGGCGGCGAGGACTTGCCTGAGTTGGAGACTTGCTTCAATGCTATTTACGGTTTCCTGATGCTGAAGATGCAAGGGAAGGAAATCAGCCCTGAAACGATGGAGGGGATCAAACAGATCAGTTCGTTCCTGGCACTTCTGGCCGAGAAGTATCGTGAAGATATGAATGGGGAACTGAAATTAGAAGAATAAGACAAGATGAAAACGATTTTAGTAACAGGGGCTAACGGGCAACTGGGCAATTCGATCCGTCGGTTAGCTGCCGGATATCCGCAATATGCGTTTGTGTTTACGGATGTGGATACGCTTGACATCTGCGATGCTCAAGCCGTGAATGCTTTTGTTAAGGAGAAGCAAGTCGATTATATCATCAATTGTGCCGCCTATACGGCTGTGGATAAGGCGGAGGATGACGAAGCTCTTTGCCTTCGTATCAACCGGGATGCCGTACGAAACTTGGGCGAGGCGGCACGTATGGCTGGGGCGAGGGTGATCCATGTTTCTACCGACTATGTGTTTGACGGCACAAATCATTTGCCTTATGTGGAAACGGACAATACTTGTCCGGCCTCTGTCTACGGGCGTACGAAACTTGCCGGTGAACAGGCTTTGCAGGAGGTGTGCCCGGATGCGGTAATCATCCGTACGGCATGGTTGTACTCCGAGTTCGGTAATAATTTTGTCAAGACGATGTTGCGTCTGGGAAATGAACGGGAACAGTTGTCTGTCGTGTTCGACCAGATTGGTTCGCCGACGTATGCCGGGGATCTGGCGGCTGCCATTTTTGCGGTGTTGGTGCAGGCGGAGGCGGATGCTTTCGTTCCCGGTATCTATCATTATTCTAACGAAGGGGTTTGCAGTTGGTATGATTTTGCCGTGAAGATTATGGAGTTAGGGAATGCCCCCTGCCGTGTTCTCCCGATCGAGTCCAAAGATTATCCGGCGAAGGCTGCCCGTCCGCATTTCAGTGTCCTGAACAAGGCTAAGATCAAAACGATCTATAAGATCAGTATATCCCATTGGGAAGCGAGTCTGCGTGAATGTATGAAAAGAATAACAAAATAAGATAAATAACAATGAGTCAGTATTCAGAAGAGATTGAGAGAAGAAGAACGTTTGCTATTATCAGCCACCCGGATGCCGGTAAGACGACTCTTACCGAAAAACTGTTGCTCTTTGGAGGTGCCATTCATGTGGCAGGAGCCGTAAAGTCTAACAAGATCAAGAAGACAGCTACCTCCGATTGGATGGAAATTGAAAAGCAGCGTGGAATCTCCGTCGCAACCTCCGTGATGGCTTTCGATTATTCCGGCCATAAAATCAATATCCTCGATACGCCCGGCCACCAGGATTTCGCTGAAGATACGTTTCGTACGCTGACGGCTGTGGATAGCGTTATTATCGTGATCGATACCGCAAAAGGTGTGGAAGCCCAGACCCGTAAGCTGATGGAAGTCTGCCGTATGCGTAAGACTCCCGTGATCGTGTTTGTCAATAAGATGGACCGTGACGGTAAGGATCCGTTCGACTTGCTGGACGAGATCGAAGAAGAACTGCATATCCATGTGCGTCCGCTGAGCTGGCCGATCGACATGGGACAACGGTTCCGGGGGGTCTATAATATATATGAACAGAAACTGAACCTCTATACTCCGAGCAAGCAGTATGTGACGGAAAACGTGGAATTTAAGGATATCAACAGCCCGGAACTTGAAAACTATATCGAGGCCGGACAGGCAGAAAAGCTGCGTTCCGATATCGAGCTGATAGAAGGTGTTTATCCCGAATTCGATGTCGATACCTACCTGAAAGGAGATATCGCTCCCGTGTTCTTTGGTTCTGCCTTGAATAACTTCGGGGTGAAAGAACTGCTGGATTGCTTTATCAATATCGCTCCTTCTCCCCGTCCCGTGTCGGCCGTGGAACGGGTGGTCGATCCGGAAGAGGATGCCTTCTCCGGTTTCGTTTTCAAGATCCATGCCAATATGGACCCGAATCATCGCAGTTGTATTGCTTTCGTGAAGATCTGTTCCGGCCGTTTCGAACGTAATGCCAACTACAAGCATGTCCGTTTCGGAAAGATGATGCGTTTCAGCAGTCCTACGGCTTTCATGGCGCAGAAGAAGGAAGTGGTGGACGAGGCTTTTGCCGGCGATATCATCGGTTTGCCTGATACCGGAAACTTCAAGATCGGTGATACGCTGACTTCCGGTGAAGAACTTCATTTCAAAGGATTGCCGAGTTTCTCTCCTGAAATGTTCAAATATATCGAGAATGCCGATCCTATGAAGGCCAAGCAGTTGAACAAGGGCATCGAGCAGTTGATGGATGAAGGCGTCGCCCAGCTCTTTACCAACCAGTTCAACGGACGTAAGATTATCGGTACGGTGGGACAGTTGCAGTTTGAGGTAATTCAGTATCGTTTGTTGAACGAGTATAATGCATCTTGTCGTTGGGAGCCGGTAAGTCTGTATAAGGCTTGTTGGGTGGAAAGTGATGATCCGGCAGAGTTGGAAGCTTTCAAGAAACGTAAATATCAGTATATGGCAAAGGATAGAGAGGGACGCGATGTGTTCCTTGCCGACTCCGGTTATGTACTTCAAATGGCTCAAATGGATTTTAAACACATAAAATTCCATTTTACAAGTGAATTTTAATCGCTGTTTTATAGAATTTAACTAAAAGAAAGGGTAAAAACGAAAGAAACATATCTCATATAAATGAGAGGGGAGGGAAATGAATACATTATTCTGGAGTAAGATTCAGCGGGGGGATGAAGGAGCATTCCGGCAGCTTTATGAGCAATATGCAGATTTGCTGTATGGATATGGCATGAAGATAGCCGGTGATGATGATTTGGTCACAGATGCGATACAGACGTTGTTCGTATATATCTTTGAAAAAAGAGAAACCTGTGCTGTGCCTCAATCTATATCTGCCTATCTGTGTGTGTCGTTGAGACATATCATAGTCAATGAATTGAAGAAAGAGAATGGTGGTATATTCAGATCGTTGGACGATGTAGATACGAATGAATATAAGTTTGATCTCGAAATCGACATTGAAACGGCGATTATCCGCTCTGAATTAGAAAGAGAACAATTAAAAGTCTTGCAGAGAGAAATTAATAACCTGACGAAGCAACAGCGGGAAGTGTTATATCTGAAGTATTATAAGAAGATGAGTTCAGATGAGATTGCGCAGGTAATGGGATTGACTTCCCGTACCGTATATAACACGACTCACACGGCAATATCCAGGTTAAGAGAGCAGTTGAGTAAAACTTTCCTGCTTGCGGTGGGAGCTAATTTATGGATTTTTAATTGATGTGAGGCATGGAGGATAATACGGAACTTTTAGAAAAATATATCGAAGAAGGTAAGCTTCCTCTGAAAGGCGAGTTGTTTTCCCGTAAGGCGAAGATTGCTGAGAAGTTGAGGTTGTATCGTGAAGAAAGTCGTCGGATTACTGTAAGCCGCCAACGGAAACGGGGAGGTGAAAGGTCGGCAGCCCTGTATTGGGGAATAGCGGCTATGTTTATTGTTCTTTTGGGAATAGGTGGTTACTATTTCTCAGAGGAAAAACTAGTAACGGAAACTACGGCAATGGATTATGAACTGCCGGATGGCAGTAAAGTAAAGCTGATGGGAAACTCTTCTCTGTCTTATAATCGCGTCACATGGTTTTGGGAACGTAAACTTCAACTATTGGGAAAAGCTTTGTTTAAAGTGACTCCCGGAAAGACTTTTACGGTTCAGACCGAAGCCGGAGACGTTTCAGTGCTCGGAACCAAATTCCTGGTGGTACAACAAGGAAAGAAAATGCTTGTAAACTGTGAAGAGGGCAGCGTGAAAGTTGCGACGCCGGTGGGACAACGGACATTGACTGCAGGACAGAGTGTTCGGTGTGACGAAACTAAGATAGTACCTGTGGAAAGAAAGGTACCAACACCGGAAGCCGAATACCCGGAAGTTCTGGGCTATGAAGACGACCCACTGATTAATGTAGTGGCGGATATCGAACAAATATTCAAATTGACAGTTATCGGGCATGAGAAATGTGAAGGGCTGACTTATAGTGGAACGGTTCTGACTAGAGACTTGAATGCGACGTTGGAAAATGTCTTCGGTTCTTCCGGAATCGGTTATCAACTTCGAGAGAAAGAAATTATTTTAGAATA
>OODE01001940.1_pt1 | contig 11934 bp, 6 predicted proteins | sample 1671771 | NCBI WGS metagenome assembly OODE01 (sample SAMN06348191, study PRJEB24527) | human gut metagenome | biome: human gut; feature: ankylosing spondylitis patient; material: feces | host: Homo sapiens | place: China | collected 2015-10 | reverse complement strand
CCGAAGATTTGCGAGCAAAGCTTCTAAGCGTTGGGGAAAATCAAGCAGCCAGTTTTAAGCTTACAGCTGATATTGACTATGCTGGCGAAATCACACTTAACAGCGGCATTAAAATAACGCTGAACTTAAACGGCTGTAAAATCACGCATTCGGGTGACAATTCAAACAGGCCGCTCTTCAACATTGCCAATAGCGCGACGCTTACCCTTAAAGATTCTAGCCAAGGGCAGGATCAAAAGTCGGTTCAGAATGGCGATAATAATGGGCGAGTCGCCTCGATGGAGTACGACACCAGCTCTGGCATTCCGACCAAGCTCACGTATTACGTGACCGAATCGACGCCGAACGGTACGGGGACAACCGAGACTCTCTATAGGCACGAGGTCAGCATCAACGGTGCCATCGTGGGTACCGCTGCCGGCTCCACGATGAGGCTCATCAACGTTTATGCGGGCGGTAAGTTTAATCTCGACAGTGGCGTACTTACCCAAAAGGAAAATTGCAACGTCGGCAACCTCATCTATGCCGAGAACGGCTCTGCCGTCAACATGAGCGGCGGCTACGTGTGTGGCGCTTCTAGCTCGGGTGCGGGCGCGGGCATTATGGTGTCCAACGAGAAAGGTGATGCCTCGACCCTTAATTTGACCGGTGGCGTAATTGCTGGCAACAGTGCTCCTAGTGGCGGCGGTGTGTATGCTAAAGACTCCACGGTCACCATGACTAATGGCGTAATCTCCGGCAACAGCACGCTTCCTTCTGGTGCTGGTTTCGGCGGCGGCATCATGGCTTCGGGCGGCAGCGTTACTGTTTCCGGCGGCTACATCACTAACAATAAATATGCCAAGTTCTGTGGCCAAGATGGTTATGGCGATCATGGCGGTGCTGGACTTGCCGCTAAAAACGGTACTCATGTCACCATTTCGGGCGGCCAGATTACGGGCAACTATTCTCAGGAAGCTGGCGGTGGCGTTTACATTACCGATGTCGATCGACACGGGGCGAGTTCTCGCGAGACAATGGCATGGCTCAACATTACGGGGGGAACTATTGCCGCAAACGTGAGCAACCGTTCCGAGGGTGCTGGCATTCGCGTGGGCCAGATGGTTGACGCGATGATAGAAGGTGCGTCAAAATCTACTCCAGTCTATATCACTAATAACTCCTGCATGTCTCGCTTTGACTGGGGCGGAGGCGGTATCTTTGTCCAGGGCGATTCGGATACCGCATCTAATGCGGGCAGGCTATTTGTCTATAACTCCTATATAAGCAGCAATGAGGCCGGTGGCTACGGTGGCGGCGTTGCGGTTTGCCCGACGGGCAAGACCTTGGTGACGAACACCTACGGCACAGCGATCTTTGGCAATACGTCTGCCAAAGATCAGCATGACGCAAAAGATGATTATAATTCTGAGAATAATAGCGGCAACGAAGGCACCCCTCACCTATCCGCTGGTGGCTACAAAAACCTTGTCCACAAAAAGAACCAGGATACTGACGCCTACAATAGTCCTGTCTTTCGCGAAAACGGTCACGCCGATTTCTTCCTTGCAGCGGAGGGTCACCGCGAGCCAATCGCGGCGGTGATTGGCAAAATGCTCGGCGGCGGTGACGCCGAATACTCGGGAAGTAAAGAGCTTACGCAAGCCATTACTATCCCTGCTAACGGTGGCGTGCAGGTATATAACAGCATCGGTCTGAGCTCGGGTGTTCAAGCTGGAGACGCCGCGGCAACTGCCGCGCAGACAGCCGCGACAACCTTCATCACGGGCAATTATTCCTGGAACCATGGCGGCGGCATCATGTCGAACGGCGACCTGTACTTGGGCGTGCCTGCGGATACGTATGTCTATCCGAGCCTTAAGCTGAAGGCAACCAAGGCGCTGAAAATGAAAAATAAGCAGACCGAGGAAAGCATAGCGCTCGCCAAAGACCAGTTCTCCTTCTCGGTCTACCGTAAGGATTCGGATGGCGCGACGGAGCCCTCTTGGAATGACAAGACATTCAACAGTGGCGGCTGCACCTTGGTCGGAACCGCCAAGAATGATGCGGACGGTAACATCACCTTTGACCTTGGCGAACAGTTCATTGATAAGACTGTTGAGGCTAACAAGATTACATACTACTTGGTCGAAAATGCTGGCAATGATCTCGACATCACGTACGACCCAGCCGTGTATAAGATTGTGGTGACGGTTCAGGACAACCAAACGCTACTCATGAAGGTGCCGAGCAGGGAAAATCCAAACTCGGACGTTCCTCTTTACGTTCACAACTACACGATCACAAGCGTGAGTCCGGGAGATTCAACTAACTCGCTGGAAAAGGACGACCAAGGCTATTATTCGATTAACGGCCCCGGCGGGGAAAAGACCTTCACCAACAAGTACACTCCGTACACCTCTACCGGCACCTGGACTCCTAAGGTGACCAAGGTCGTAAAGGGCGGCGAGATGAAGGAGTTTAAGCTCGAGTTTGCGGATAACGCGGACTTCAAAAATGCCAAGACGGTTGTGACCAACCTCAAGGGCGAGATTATCACCACTGCCGACGGCGGCAAGTCCCAGACCCTGAGCTTCGACAAGATCGAGTACAAACTCGATCAACTCAACAAACTTCCGACTGACTCCACTGGCCGCGGTGCAAGCAAGACCTTTACTTATTACGTTCGCGAGCAGCAGCCGACCACGCCGTTTACGAACTACAAGTACGACCAGTCGATTTATCAGATTACGGTCAATGCAGTTGATAACACTGACCACAAGATCAACGTCACTGCGACCTACAAGCAGATTCAGGATCGTGACGGCAATGAAGTGACCACCGACACGGACCACAACCTCACCGACTCCATCCCCACCTTTACCAACACCTACTCCACCTCTTTGCCCCTTTCTGGTATGTCGGGCGTCACTCTGACGTACCTTGCCGGCGCGGCGGTGCTTTGCGCTGCTGCGGCCTGGATGCACATTCGTCGCAAGGCGAATGCGAAGGGAGGCGAGCGTCGTGAATAAGAAAGTTTGCTCCTTCCCGATCTTGTTTGCGCTGCTTGCCCTCCTGATCGGCACCTGCGCGGTTGTGTTCCCCGCTTCCGCGCAGGCCGCGCCGACCTCGACCGGTTCCATCACGGTGAGCGGCACCGTGGCGAGCAGCTACGACGCCTACCAGATCTTTAGCGCCAACGTCGTCGACGGCGACAGCGACGCCAAGATCGCCACCGACCTCGCCTGGGCAAGCGACGCCGTGCGCGACGCCGCGCTGTCTGTGCTGCACAGCGCCGGTATGCCCAATTCCCAGATCACCGCGCAGGAAGCTGCCGAGTGGCTCAACATCGATTCCCACCTTACGAGCGCGCTGAGCGCACAGCTCGCTCGTTCCCTCCAGAGCTCTGACGCCGTGTCCGTGGCCCTTAACGCGGGCACGACGGCCGAGCTGTCCTGCGGCTACTGGCTCATCGTCGCCGACGACGACGCCATCGCCCAGGGCGAGGCCGGCACCGCGCCGATCATGGCCCTGGTGGGCGGCAGCGCCGTCGCCGTCAAGCCCAAGGCGGCGACCCCCAAGGTGGCCAAGCATGTGCTGGAGGACAGCACCGCCGCCTGGCAGAAGGCCGCCGACGCCACGGTCGCCGACGACCTGTACTGGCGCCTTTCTGCCACGGTCCCGGCGGGCCTTACCGCCTACGACACCTATACGGTGCAGTTCGTCGACACCATGAGCGCGGGGCTCGACCCCTCCAAGGTGGCCGCGAGCATGCGCGTGTACGTGGCGGCGGGCGCGGACGGCGGCTTCGACGCCGTTTCGGCCGGTAAGGACGGCCGCGCCGGCACCGAGCCCGCGAAGGGCTGGACCGATATCACGGCCCAGTGCGCCACCAAGGTGGCGGCGGACGGAACTTTCACCGTGCGCACCGGCGACCTCATCGCCGCGCTCGGCGGGGCCGACGCCTTCACCGCGGGCGCCCGCGTGGTCGCCGTGTACAACGCGCCGCTCAACAGCGCGTGCAACCACGGCATCGCGAAGGGCAACCCCAACGAGGTCTACCTGCGCTACCCGCGCTCTCCCTTTGCCGACCAGTCCGGCGACGCCGGCTTCACCCGTACGCCGAGCGATGACGCGTGCGCCTACACCTGGGATCTCGCGCTCACCAAGCGCGGCAGCGACGGCGACAAGCCGCTTGCCGGGGCGGTCCTGAGCATCGCCGACGACCGCGGCCGCACACTGGCGGCCGACGGCACGTGGGATGCAGAGGGCAAGGCCACCGTCACCACGGGCGAGGACGGCCGCGTGACCGTCTCGGGCGTTGACTCGGGCAAGCTGGAGGTCCGCGAGCTCAAGGCGCCCAAGGGCTACACCGCCTTTGAGGGCGCGCGCTCCGTGACGGTCAAGGCCGAGGGCCTGGACGTCGACCAGGTGGCCGCCGCCAAGCCCAAACTCACCGTCACGGCCGAGTCGCCCCTGCGCGCCGACAGCGCGGACGGGTCGACGGGCAGCCTGGAGGCGTCGCTCATCAACACGCCCACCGGCACACCCCCTAGCATTACCACCGGAGGCTTTATGCCCTCGACTGGCGATATGGCAATGTGCGCCGCGGCCGCCGCAGCGGTCGCCGGAGCCGCGCTCATCGTGGTCGCGCTCCTGGTCAAGCGGGGAGGTGGCAGCCATAAAGAGTAGCTGGCAGCCCCACAGAGAGCGGGGCGAGACGTAGCGAAGTAGATGCTAAGACACAGACAGATGATGACCGATCGAATGAGAACCAACCGGAAAATGGAGGAAAAGAAGATGAGCATGAGCAAGAACATCGCACGCCTGGCAGTAACCGCCGGCCTCACAGCAGCGCTGAGCTTCGGCGGAGTTATGGCCCCGGTCACGATGGCGTTTGCTGAGGGTACGACGGGCAGCATCACGATCAGCCAAGTTGAGGGTAACGAGAGCACCAAGTTCAAGGCGTATCAGATCTTCAAGGCAACGGTGACCGACAAGACGGAGGGCAAGATTGCTCAGAACATCGAGTGGACTAACTCCGATCTTGGCAACAAAGTGATTAGTGCCATCGAGGGCTGGAGCGGCTACAATGCACCCAGTGTGACTAAACTTCCCACGAAGCCCACGGCTCAGGATGTCGCCGAATTCCTTATGGCGAACGCGGGTGGTCCGATTGCGGGTTCAGCTGACGGAACTACTAAGGGGACGCGAGTCGCTACTGATAATGTTCTCTACGCAGTCGCGAATGCCGTAAAGAATGAGACTCCGACCGCTTCTGGTATTTCAGCTGGACAGCCTTGGAATGCTACCGCCGGATCTGGTTATTACTTGTTTGTGACCGACGATAGTAGCCTGGTGGCCAGCAATAAGAACACCGGCACGTCTCCCATCTTTGCAGTCGTGGGTGGTAGTGCCGTGACCGTTTATGAGAAGACCAACATCCCAACGGTTGAGAAAAAGGTCCTCGACGATTCCAAGGTGACGGGCACTGCCATTACTGGGGAGGACGAGGCCAATTGGAAGGATGCGGCCGACTCCCAGATCGGTCAGGTAGTGAACTATAAGCTAACCGGTACGATCGCAGATAACTACGCCAGCTATGACTCTTATTCCTATAAGTTTAAGGATACGCTGGAGAAGGGTCTTGACTACGTCGATGGCTCGCTTAGCGTTTATGCACTGAACGGTGATGCATATACCGAGATTGCTCCGGCTAGCTACGGTGTGACTAAACCCTCTGATTCCAGGCGTGACCTGGTAGTCGATTTTAGTAAGGGCGAAAAGGGTCTGAAGTCGGCCACCGCTAAAGATGACGGACCGCTTACGATCGATGCCAACACCAAGATTGTTGTCTTCTACCAGGCAAAGCTCAACGCAAAGGCGGTTATTGCAGGGGCCAACAACGGGCTGGAGGGCAACCCCAATACTGTTACGCTCGAGTATTCTAACAACCCCATGGTCGCAGGCACTGGCACCTCGGCGCCCGACACCGTCGTGGACTATACCTACGGCCTTCAGATTAATAAGGTTGACTTGGGCACCGAAGCAGCTCTCGAGGGCGCGCAATTTACCATCACGACCAAAGGTGATGAGAATAACGGGGTGAAATACGTCGCGAAGAACGGTACGTTGAGTGATGACGAGGTTGTTTTAACGACGAACGAGAAGGGCCTCATTCAGCTTACCGGTCTTGATGCTGGTACCTATACTGTGACCGAGAAAAACGCCCCCAATGGCTATACCGCGGTTTCGTCTTTCGAATTTACGATTGATCCGACAATTAATGATGAGGAGGGCCAGGGCTACAAGCTGACAAAGCTTGAGGGAAGGCTTGATAACAAGGGTCAGAACGACAACGTCATCTCTGGCCTCACCGACGGAAATTCTGGCGACAACAAGCTGACGAAGAAGGACGGATCGGAGAAGAATGCCGATGGTACCTTCAACATCACCGTTGGCGATACCAAGCAGGTTGGCCTCCCGCTGACCGGCCTTAACGGCGTGACCTTCACTTGGATCGCTGGTGGCGCGGTGCTGTGCATCGGTGTGGCGCACCTCATCCGCAGCCGTAAGCAGGCCGAGGAGTCCGAGCAGGAGTAACGCTCACCCACCCATCCCTTTGGCAGGTGGGATGTGATGGCCATGAGACTTGCGGACACTTTTCTCGTCCATCGACGTTCTTGCTTTGCCATTCTCTTTACGGGGCAGACTCCGCACCGGAGTCTGCCCCGTTCTTTTTGGACAACGCAGGCAGCCTCCATCGTCCGATGCGGGCTCGATCGTCATCGCGTTTCTTGACTCATATGAGGTTCGGTTTAGGGTCCGTAGGCGCACGCGCGGTGCGGACGGTGGACGGCATTTGCGCCGCAAGCGCAAATAAGAATGCCCGGGGGTCGGATCCCGGGCATTTAACAAAACCAGAAAACTAGGCCGCCCGCGCTCCCAAACATTTACGCGGGATGCGTCGTTTTCTATTGACATTGTATCCCGAATCGCCCCGCCGATTCGGGACATTTTGAAAACTCAAATGCTGGCTTATCCTCGACTGGACGGTGCAGTCTAGCTGCGTTGTCCGGCGCGGAAGCTCGCTAATCGGCTATTATTTGTTTAGACAACTTGAGTTGTAGAGGAGTGACCGGCGATGGTGCAGGGCGCCAAACATATGAAGGGCAATAACGCCGCGGACAACGGCGGCTCAAGCCCTCAGCCCAAACCTCAACCAAAGCCCAAGCGCCGTCGCAAGCGGCTGCCGCGCTGGGCCGATCGGCTCATCACCATCGTCATCATTCTTATTGGCGTGGGCCTTATGACCTGGCCGTGGATCCTGGACCGGCTCGAGGCCTCGGGCGTGTTCAACCAGATCAGCACGGTGTCCAGCACCGTGGACGCGCTGTCTGCCGAGGAGCGCGAGCGCATCCTGCTCCAGGCGCGCTCCTATAACGAGCAACTTGCCGGCGAGGCCACCGAGCTTCCCGCCGACCAGATCGAGCTCTACGCTCAGCAGCTCATCTTTGACCGCGACCCCATGATGAGCTGGGTCGAAATCCCCTCCATCGACGTGAGCATGCCCATCTACCACGGCACGAGCGAAGAAGTCCTTATGGCGGGCGTCGGCCACCTGGAGGGCACGAGCCTGCCGGTGGGCGGCACCTCGACGCATTGCGTGCTCACCGCGCACTCGGGCATGCGCAACCTGAGCATGTTCGACGACATTCACTCGCTGGAACCCGGCGACCTGGTGCTGCTGCACACCATGAACAAGACGCTCGCCTACAAGATGGTGGACTCCGAGGTGGTGCTGCCCGAGGAGATGGAGTCGCTGACCATCGAGCCCGGCGCCGACAAGGTGACGCTCGTCACCTGCACGCCCTACGGCGTGAACGACCATCGCCTGCTGGTGCATTGCGTGCGCACCAAGTACAACAAGAAGGACGTCGACAAGCAAAAGTCGCTGGCCGGCCGTCACTGGGGCAAGCGCGAGTTTGCCGTGCTCATCGTGGTCGTGGCCATTGTGCTGTTGCTGCTGGACATCGTGATCCACGCGGTCCGCAAGCGCCGCAAGGCCAAGGCCTCGGCATAGGACATTCTTCAGAACCACCACAATGGGGACGCAGTTCATTTGTGGTGGTCGGGATTTCCAAACCATCACAACATTCGATGAAAATCGCGATTTTGGCGAAAAGCGTCGAATGATGTGATGCTTTTCGTTGCGGGCGGGACGGTTTCGCTCCAGAACCGCCAGTCCGCAGCCTGCCAACCGCCGCCCTCGTTACGTTTTCGCTGCATTTGGGTAAAGCGCCTGCTCCAAGCCGGCGTTGCCTTGTATACTAGAGCGGTTTAACTGTTATGCGGAAGGGAGCGCCTATGGCACTCAGCGAGAAAGATGTGCGCGGCATCGCCGAGTACGCAAAGATCGCACTGACCGATGACGAGCTCACCCAGATGACGTCCTACCTGAACGACGCCGTCCAGATGCTCGAGCCCGTCTTGCAATATGACTTGCCCGACGTGGAGCCCACGTTCCATCCCATCGGAAGCCTGTCCAACGTGATGGGCGATGACCTGCGCGAGCCCGAGCGCGACCTGCCGCTTGACGTCGCGCTGGAAAACGCCGGCAGCGCGCGCGACCGCTACTTCCGCGTGCCGTCCATTTTGGGAGAGGGGGAGAGCGAGTAATGGCGCAGAGCTTCGATTCCCTTACTGCCGCCCAGATCGCCGCGGGCGTTGCCGCCGGCGACTTTACCGCTACCGAGGTGGCCCAGGCCTCCCTTGACGCCATCGAGGCGCGCGAGGGCGGGGTCCAGGCATTCCTGCAGGTGGCGCCCGAGCTTGCGCTCGAGGCCGCCGCGCGCGTGGATGCCGACCGTGCCGCAGGCGAGCCTCTGCCTCCGCTCGCGGGCGTGCCGCTGGCCATCAAGGACAACATGAACCTCGTGGGCACGCGCACCACCTGTGCTTCCCGCATGCTCGAGAACTACCAGAGCGTCTACACCGCTACCTGCGTCCAGCGCATGCTCGACGCCGGCTGCCTGCCCATGGGCAAGGCCAACATGGACGAGTTTGCCTTTGGCAGCTCCACCGAGAGCTCGGCGTTCCACCGCACCAACAACCCTTGGGATACCGAGCGCGTGCCCGGCGGCTCTTCGGGCGGCTCCGCTGCCGCCGTCGCCGCGGGCGAGGTCGCGCTCTCGCTGGGCTCGGATACCGGCGGCTCCATTCGCCAGCCGGCGTCGCTGTGCGGCGTGGTGGGCTTTAAGCCCACGTATGGCGCCGTGAGCCGTTACGGCGTGGTCGCCTTTGGCTCGTCGCTCGACCAGGTGGGTCCCTTTGGCCGCACGGTCGAGGACGTCGCGCTGGCCATGAACGCGCTTACCGGCGCGGGCCACGATCCGTACGACTGCACCAGCCAGGATTGCGCCGTCGACTTTACCGAGCATCTCAACGACAGCATCGAGGGCAAGCGCGTGGGCATTATCCCTGCGTTTATGGAGGCCGAGGGTCTGACGCCCGAGGTCAAGGCCGCCGTTCAGCGCGCCGCCCAGGAGCTGCAGAACCAGGGTGCCGAGCTCGTGGAGGTCGACCTGCCGCACCTGGATGCCGCCATCGCCGCCTACTACGTCATCGGCCCGGCCGAGGCGTTCTCCAACCTGGCACGTTTCGACGGCATTCGCTACGGCTATCAGGAGGAGGGCTGCGCCAACATGTCCGACCAGAGCTCGCTTTCGCGTGCCCACGGTTTTGGCGCCGAGGCCAAGCGCCGTCAGATGCTCGGCGCCTACCTGCTGAGCTCGGGCGTGTACGACAAGTACTACTACGCTGCGCAAAAGGCCCGCACGCTCATCACGCGGGACTACGATGCCGCGTATGCCAAGGTGGACACCATCCTCATGCCCGCCTCGCCGCGCACGGCCTTTAAGTTTGGCGAGATCAGCGACCCCACGCAGATGTACCTCTCCGACCTGTACACCATCTCGCTCAACATTTGCGGCAACGGCGGTATCTCGGTGCCTCTGGGCCTGGGCGAGGACAGCAAGCTGCCCGTTTCTGCCCAGCTGGTTGGCCCGGCCTTTAAGGACCGTCAGCTGCTCACGTTTGCCCGCGCCCTTGAGCGCGGCTTTGCCGATGCCGCCACGGGTGCGCCCGCGCTTTCCGTCGCGCCCGATTTTGCCGGGAAGGGAGGCGAGCTGTAATGAAGGAGCTTTCCGAGGTCCTGCAGGATTGGGAGGCCGTGATCGGCCTGGAGATCCATACCGAGCTCACCGCACTCGATACCAAGATGTTCTGCAACTGCAAGCTTAGCCACGATGACGAGCCCAACGCCAACGTGTGCCCGGTGTGCCTGGGCCTGCCCGGTGCGCTGCCGGTGCCCAACAAGCGCGCCATCGAGAGCATCGTCAAGGCCGGTCTCGCCACCAACTGCGAGATCCAGCGCCACTCGATGTTCTACCGCAAGCACTACTTCTATCCCGATATGGCCAAGAACTTCCAGACTACGCAGGGTCCGGTCGCCTTTGCCATGTACGGTCACCTCGATCTGGATGTGACCGGTCGCGGTGCCGCCGAGCGCCCCGATTGCGCGTTTGGCGAGGCCGAGGCCCAGAGTCTGGCGAGCGCTTCGGCCAACGCCGAGGGCTTGTCCACGTCCATGACGTCGACCATGCGCGAGGGCAACCAGCGTGCCGGCCATCTGGCCAGCTACGATGCGTCCAACCTGCAGATGCCCGAGCGCCGCGAGGACGGTTCCTACACGGTGCCCATTCGCATCCTGCGCATCCACATGGAGGAGGACGCCGCCAAGATGGTGCACGTGGGCGGCGCCGAGGGCCGCATTACCGCCGCGGCCGAGTCGCTCGTCGACTACAACCGCTGCGGCACGCCGCTCATCGAGCTTGTAACTGAGCCCGACTTGCGTACGCCCGAGGAGGCTCGCCTGTTTATGGAGAAGCTCCGTCGCATCTTTGTGACGCTTGGCATTTCCGACTGCTCCATGGAGAAGGGTTCCATGCGCTGCGACGGCAACGTGTCGCTGCGCCGCCGCGGCGAGACCAAGCTGGGCACCAAGACCGAGCTCAAGAACCTCAACTCGTTTAAGAGCCTGCATGACGGCCTTGCCTACGAGATCTGCCGCCAGGCAGAGGTACTCGAGGAGGGCGGCATTATCTACCAGGAGACCCGCCACTGGGAGCCCAGCCGCAAGCGCACCGTGGTCATGCGTGTGAAGGAGACGGCCGACGACTATCGCCTGTTCCCCGATCCCGACCTGGCGCCGTTCGACCTGGACGACGAGTTTATCGATCGTTGCCGTGGCGAGATCCCCGAGCTGCCCGATGCCAAGCGCGCTCGTTTTGAGGCCGACTTTGGCATTAAGACGGCCGACGCCGAGCAGATTGCCGGCGACCCGGAGTTTGCCGAGTTCTTTGAGGCCGCCGCTGCCGGTATGGCTGGCAAGGAGGCCCAGACGGTCGCAAACCTGCTGGTCAACGAGATGATCGCCTACCTTAAGGGAGCGGGTGTGTCGCTCGCCGAGTCCGGCATCGCGCCGGCTCAGGTGACAGCTCTTGCCAAACTGCTGGCGACTGATGCAATCAGCTCCAACCAGGCGCACGAGGTCTTTGAGGCCATGGCCCAGACCGGCGACGATCCCAACAAGATCGTCGACGAGCGCGGCATGCGTCAGGTGAGCGATACCGGCGCGCTGCAGCCGATCGTGGACGAGGTGCTGGCGAACTGTGCCGATCAGGCGCAGCAGTATCGTGACGGCAACCAGAAGGTCATCGGCTTTTTGGTGGGCCAGTGCATGAAGGCGAGCCGCGGCAAGGGCAACCCGAAGCTCTTCAACGAGTTGCTGAGAACGTCGCTCTCGTAGCTGCGAGGCCGGGGAAGCCCCGAGTCGCCGGGGGATTTCCTCCAAATTTCAAACAGTCCTATGCAAGACGAAGGCCACATTTAGTG
>OODE01001939.1_pt1 | contig 11934 bp, 10 predicted proteins | sample 1671771 | NCBI WGS metagenome assembly OODE01 (sample SAMN06348191, study PRJEB24527) | human gut metagenome | biome: human gut; feature: ankylosing spondylitis patient; material: feces | host: Homo sapiens | place: China | collected 2015-10 | reverse complement strand
CAATTGCGCAGATCAACCCTGTAAATCCTATAATAGTTTCCATCATTGTCCATGATTTTAAAGTTGTCTTTTCATCTATCTCAAGCAAAGAACTTACAAGCCAGAATCCGGAATCATTCACATGGCTAAATGCTGTTGCTCCTCCATTGATAGCACAGCCCATGGCTGCCAGATAAACAGGAGATAATCCTGCCACTCCGGGCATAGCTGCCATGATACCGGCTGCCATTGCCTCGCGACAGGTTCCCGTCTGGGCAACAAAAATCAGTTTGTTATACTCCATATGATTACTCCTAATCGCAATGTATTACGGTATGACCGGCGGCTTTGAGCAGACGATTCATAATTGCCTGTCCGATCCGCGGGGTCTGAAAGCTCTCTGAATAAATGGCATCTACGTGCAGTTCATCACATTCTCGCAAAATCCTGTACAGATGCTGTGCAATGGCATCCTCATCCAAACGGCTGCCCATGGAAAGAATGACATCGGCGTGATAAGAAGGTCCGGATTCTTCCGTGGCAATGACAGCCACTTTCTGTCCGTTCTCCTGCTTTTGGTGCACCAGTGCATTGATCTTGGAAACAACAGCATCCGATGGTCCGTCTACGATTACCATATCGGCTTTTGGGGCATAATGTTTGTATTTCATGCCCGGAGCTTTCGGATGTACATTTGGATCTGCACTGGCAAATCCCGGATCATCCTTTACTTCTCCGATCACTTCCGACAACATTTCTTTTGTAATATAACCCGGGCGCAGAATCATCGGGATTTCTTCGCTCAGATCAATGATCGTTGACTCAATACCAATGCCAACCGCTCCGCCATCCAGGATCATCGGGATTTTTCCCTTCAGATCTTCGTATACATGCTCTGCCAGCGTCGGACTCGGTCTACCTGAAGTATTCGCGCTCGGCGCAGCGATATAACCGCCGCCTTCCCGGATCAGAGCCAGCGCCGTCGGATGGGACGGCATACGAACGGCTACCGTGTCCAGCCCGCCGGTCGTCTCATACGGAACCGCATCACTTTTCTGAAAAATCATGGTCAGCGGTCCCGGCCAGAATGCATCTGCCAGAGCCTTTGCCTGTGGCGGAATATAAGAAGTAATTTTCTTCAGTGCTTCAAAATCTGCGATATGCACGATCAATGGATTGTCTGACGGACGCCCTTTTGCTGCATAAATTCGTTTCGCCCCTTCCGGCAGTAACGCGTCTGCTCCTAATCCATATACGGTCTCTGTCGGGAATCCAACCAGTCCACCCTGACGGATAATTTCTCCCGCTTCCCGCATAATATCCATATCCGGATGCATTGCATCCACTTTTTTCACCTGTGTGTTCATCATTTCATTATCTGTATTTTTATTCGTATTCATGAAAAACAGTATACCACAAAAGATTTTACTTGTCAGCACCTGTCACCTGCGCGTATACTATAGATACATTTACCTAACTTAAAACAGAAAGAATGAGGGTTTTGAAATGAATATTACAAAAAGTTCTTTTGGAATCACAAATGACGGAGAAGAAGCTTTTCTTTACCGTCTGGAAAACACATCCGGCGCATATGTTACCATAACCAGCTTTGGCTGCCGCGTGGTAAATATCTGTGTTCCGGACAAAACTGGCACTCTGCGTGATGTATGCCTTGGCTATGACACCCTTGCTGAATATGAAAAAGATCAGGCAAGTTTCGGTGCCGTTGTCGGCCGACATGCAAACCGTATTGAAAAAGGTACGTTCACATTAAATGATAAAACATATCATCTGGTAATCAACAATGGACCAAACCACCTGCACGGCGGCACCCGCGGTTTCCACTACTACAACTGGGAATCTGCACAGGTTGGCAACACCGTTCGTTTTACCCGTGTTTCACCGGACGGAGAAGAAGGTTATCCGGGCACACTGACAATGAGCGTGACCTATGCATGGAGTGAGGACAATGAACTTTCCATCTCCTACGAAGCTTCCAGTGATCAGGATACCGTATTCAACACGACAAACCATTCTTATTTTAACTTAAATGGCGAAGCTTCCGGATCTGTTCTGGAGCATATACTGATGATCAATGCTGACCAGTATACCGAAACTGATGAAAACGACCTCACCACCGGTGTAATCTCCGACGTAGCAGGCACACCGTTTGATTTCCGTACTCCGAAACCGATCGGACAGGATATTTTTGCAGATCATCCGCAGTTAAAATATTCCAAAACCTACGATCATAACTTTGTATTAAACGGAAGCGGTCTGAAGGAAGCAGCTACTCTGTATGCAGAAGAATCCGGCATCCGCCTGACCTGCTTTACCGACCAGCCTGGCGTGCAGTTATATGTACCGGCACAGTCTCCGGCAGAACATGGCAAAAACGGCATCTGCTACCCGGCATACGGCAGCGCATGCTTAGAGACACAGCATTTTCCAAATGCAACCAGCCACCCGAATTTCCCATCTGTTATCTTAAAAGCAGGGGAAACTTTTAAATCCAAAACATTATTTCATTTTTCCGTGACAGCCAATAAACGATAGGAGTGATCGATATGTCGATGGAGCATTACAAAGCTGCCGCAAGGGCAGGCAAAAAAGACTTACAGAACCGAACAGCACAGAAACTGCCGACCCAAATGCCCGCTTTAGACACGATTCTGGAACATGTAGACATCAGCGGTGAAGTTCCATTAGGTCTGGTGGATATCCCAACAGAACTGATCATCGGAACCAAAACCTATGGACGTTCTTCCTCCTTTGCCCCGAATTTTATGCCAATCCTCGGCGAAGGTACAGAATTTGCTGCCAAATGGTCCGCACTCTGCGATGCACATTTACAGGAAGGTATTCGTGAACCCATTGTTGCTTATGAATACATGAACCAATATTATGTGCAGGAAGGCAACAAACGTGTCAGCGTTCTGAAATATTTTGGAGCGATCAGTGTTCCCGGCTACGTCACAAGGATCATCCCTGCAAGGGAAGATACGAAAGAGAGCCGTATTTACTACGAATTTCTGGATTTTTATAATGCAACGAACATTAATTACCTGTTTTTCAGTCAGGAAGGTGCCTATCAGCATCTGTCCTACCATCTCGGACACAGCCGCTATGAGCGCTGGAGCATGGACGACCGCATTTTGTTCCGTTCCTGCTACAACCGTTTTGCCGATGCGTTCCGGGAACTGGGCGGTGACAAACTGAATATGACCATTGGAGACGCTCTGCTCATCTATCTGGATCTGTTTGATTACAGCCAGCTTTCCGATGAGACGCCTTCTGAGATCAAGGAAAATCTGAAAAAAATGTGGGCAGAGATCGAACTCCACGATACGAAAGAGAAACCTTCGGTCAAATATGATCCGGAACCGGAACAGAAGAAAAATATCTTTACCAAACTGCTCACCGGTACCGATGAAGAAAATATCACACATATTGCATTTATTAACAGAAAGACACCGGAGACTTCCAGCTGGACTTATGCCCATGAACTTGGTCGTCTGTACCTGAAAGATGCTTTTCATGGCAGTGTACAGACTAAAGCTTATGACAACATTTCCGGAACAGACAATGCTATTGCTGCCATTGAACAGGCAATCGCCGATGGCAATGAAATGATTTTTACCACATCACCGGAATTTTTAAGTGCCAGCCTGCGCGCTGCGGTTGACCACCCGGAAGTAAAGATCCTGAACTGTTCCCTGAACGCTTCTCATAAATATATCCGCACTTACTACGGACGTATGTATGAAGCCAAATTCCTGATCGGCGTTCTGGCAGGCGTTATGACAGACACGGACAAAATCGGCTACATCGCGGACTATCCGATCTACGGCATGACTGCCAATATCAATGCCTTTGCTCTGGGTGTCAAAATGGTAAACCCGAAAGCAAAAGTATATCTGGAATGGTCCACCCTGAAAGAAAATGAGCATGTCGACCTCACAGGAAAACTATATGCGCTGGGAGCTACTTATATCTCCCATCAGGATATGATCATTCCGCGCAAGATCACCCGACAGTTTGGTCTGTTCCGCGTCAACGGAGAAACACCTGTCAATCTGGCATTTCCGGCATGGAACTGGGGAAAATATTACGAACGGATCATTCGAAATGTACAGAACGGGATCTGGAATACCGAAGAAAAATCCGATGCCAAGAAAGCATTGCATTACTGGTGGGGCATGTCCTCCGATGTGATCGATGTGGTCTGGTCCTCTGCGGTTCCGGACGAAACACGGCATCTGCTGGATACCCTGCGAAATGCCATCCGCAATTACGATTTCAACCCGTTTGACGGCATTTTGCATTCTCAGGACGGACTTGTATCAAAAGATGCGAACCACCATTTGACCTCAAAAGAGATCATTTCCATTGACTGGCTCGCGGACAATATTATCGGTCGGATTCCAACTGCAGACGAATTGCGCGAAGATGCGCAGAACGTTGTACGGCAGGAGGGAATCCGTAAGGAGGAACCTGTATTATGAGAATCATGGCAATCTCCGATACAGAATCAACTGCATTGTGGGATCATTACAACAGTAACAAAATCACCGATACCGATCTGATCCTTTCCTGTGGCGATCTGAATCCAAATTATCTCTCATTTCTGGTAAGCTGTACGAATCTGCCATTGCTGTATGTGCATGGCAACCACGATGAGAAATACGATCAGACACCGCCGGAAGGGTGCATCTGCATTGATGATAAAATTTACGTTCACGAAGGCATCCGTATTCTTGGTTTAGGCGGTTGTATGCCGTATAAGCCCGGCAAATATATGTATACGGAAAAAGAAATGAAACGACGCCTGTTACATATCAAACACCAGTTGATTTTCTATCATGGCTTCGATATTCTGCTGACTCATGCACCGGCTCAGGGACTGGGCGATGGCGATGATCATGCACATCAGGGATATGAAGTTTTTCTGAAATTGCTGGACAAGTATCAGCCAAAATATATGGTGCATGGACATATGCATTTGCAGTATGATCGCTCGTTGAAACGCACCATGCAATATAATAATACGCAGATTATTAATGCGTATGAAAGACATACCTGGAAATATTAAGTCTTGTTTTGGGTGGCTTAAAATTTACTTTCTAGGTTTTAATAGGAACTCTTGGTATTTTGTCGCGGTCGCTAACAATCGCTCCCCGCGAAAAAATACCAGGAGTTCTTAATTTACGCAGTGAATTTTGTGAATTTTTGCGCCACCCTGCACTTCGTGCCACGCATGCATATATACATTGAAATAATACGCTCTGTGTTACATGCGCTAATTTATCTCAGTCGAGAAGACTCCCACTTCTGCAAGTGGTGAGTAATAACAAGTCTTTCTCAGTGGGAGTACAATCTCCGACTGAGATAAACGCTCCGCGGGGATGTGCAGTGATTCTGAGAAGAATATGTCAGCTTTCGCTGACCAGAATCACGCACCAAGTCTCACGTGCGTTCGACTTGAAATGATGTAAATGTCATTGTAATGCGACACAAAGTGAAGTCGTGTGCATTGGCTGACTTTAATGCTGTAAATAGAGAAAACAAAGAATCCTGTCAGGGAAAGCGATTCAGTGAGCGACTGAGTTTCACAAGGTTTTGCGCGAACGGGAACCGACCAGCTTTTATAGGAGGTGGGAGTGAGCGCGATGAAACCGCAGTGAAATGAAGGCAGCGAATGTCTAGCTTCCTGACAGGATTCTTCGTTTTCTTATCATATAAATTTTCAGTCAAAAACGCGACAAACAAGAATATATCAATTTTCCAAATACTCACAAATTCCTTTCTGTAGCGCATCTACCAATTTATCCTGATATTGTGCAGTATTCAACAACGTCTCTTCTTCCGGATTTGATAAAAATCCACATTCCACGATCACCGTCGGCGCCGCCGTGTTTTTCAGAATATAATAACTGGTATTGGCTTTCGCCATCCGATGATTCTCCGGATCTGCATGCTCGATCAGGCTCTTTTGTAATATTTCTGCAAGCACTTTTCCTTCTTTTGATTCTGAATAATAAAATACCTGCGCGCCTTTTGCGGAACTGTCAGTATAACTGTTCTGATGGATGCTAATCACCGCATCCGGCTGCTCGGAATCCATCTTCGCCACACGATTTTTCATATCCGACGTTTTTTCGTTTGTTGCATTCGCATCTGCCAGATTTCTGTCATCGGTTCGCGTCATAACCACCCGGATATTTTGTTTTTCCAAACTCTTTTTGAGTTTTAAAGCGATCGCCAGATTCACTTCTTTCTCTTTTGTCCCAGCAACTCCGATCTTGCCCGGATCGTTTCCGCCGTGTCCACTGTCTATACAAATGCAGTACCGCGCTTTCTGTACACTGCGATTCATGACATCATACTGCACTACCCGCGGCACTCGTATGGCAGCAACTACAAGGCAAACTAATAACGCTGTAACACCGATTCTTTTTTTCACGCAAAAATACCCGAACATATGTAATCTCACTTACAATGTATTCGGGTATTTACTACACTATTACTAATTCATATACTCTGCAATGGTATCCCAGATCGTATTTTTCTCATATCCAAGCTTCCAGAAAGATGCACCTGCCAGATGATTATTTTTCATCACATCCAGCTTTTCTCCGATGGATTTCTGATCTTCCACCCAGATTTTGTACGTCTTGCCGTCATGCTCATATTCTGCATAATACTGTCCGCAGTCATCCAGCCACTGAAGCGTTACCGCATTTGTTGCCACACGGGTATCTACTTCACTCATGCTGACCACTTCACTGGATACAGTATAACCGCTCTGTGCCTCATCCGATGCCTGATCTGACTGATCCTCTGAAGCAGTCACCGGTGTCAGCTCCCACACTCTTGTGTAGAACGGAACTCCAAGGATCACCTGCTCTGCCGGAACATCCTTTAACGTATCTTCAATTCCCTGACGAACGAAGCCGATGGATGCCACAGAACCTTCATCTGATCCATTGTAATGCTCATCGTATGCCATGATCACAATGTAATCCGCAAATACAGCCTGCTCTCCACAGTCATAGAAAGAGTTATAAGATGCCGGAACATAATTATCCACGGACAATACAATGTCATTATTTTCACATTTGATAGAAAGCTCCCGGATAAATTCCAGATATCCGTCTGCCGCTTCTGCACTTAAGGATTCAAAATCCACATTGATGCCATCCAAATCATATTTAATCGCTTCTGCCACCAGATTATTCACCAGATTATCTCTGCTGGACGTGAGATTCAATACAGAAGTAGAATCTACGTCACTGTTCTCCAGATTACTCACCAGTCCCCAGACTTCAATTCCCTGCTGATGACAGTAAGTCACATAATCTGAACTGCACAGGGAAGCAATATTTCCACTGTTGTCATTCAGGTAAAACCATGTCGGTGAAATTACATTTACCCCTTTGGTACGTCCCAGTACATCTGCCACATTTCCATTTGCAGTCTGATTGGTCACCTGATGCCATGCCATATTGATCGTCTTATCTCTGGTAATATGAGAAAATTTCGGCTCTGTATAATTATGATCGTACAGAACATCCTGCTCACTGCCAACAGCTTTCGTTTTCATATATCCGATAAATCCATCCTGACTGCACACTTTACTCCAGGATCCGACGGTATCCAGAACAGTCACCAGATCACCTTTTTTGATTTCGGAAAGGATCGGGCTCTTGACGCCGCCTTTCTGCCGGATCTGTGTATTCTTTTTCACCGTCTGATAAGTCACATCATCCCACTGATCAGAAATCACGATGCGTCCCGGATCTGTATATACTTCATAGTGAATATCCGTGTATTTCTGCACAAAAGACATGGACAGATACATTTCTCCATCCCGCACCAGGGCGATCACATGATCCGCTGTCTCAGATGATTTTCCAAGCAGATACTGTGTGCTGTCCGGTGTCACATTGATCAGTCCATCCGGTGTCACATAACGCAAAACCTGCTCTGTCGCATCCCAGTAAAATCGCTTATTCAAATATTTATGCACGGTCTGATAATTAACATACACCTCATCATCCTGCAGGATTGCATGATTTTGTACCTGCTCATTATCATAGACCACAAACAGCTCATCATCTTCCGATAAACTGTAATATTCCTTGTAATCAGTTACCTCCTTTGACGGAGAATATTTTTTCAAAAAAGTCGTAAGTCCGACGATCAAAACGATCAATATGATCAGCGCCGTCACCCCGACTGCCAGAATTAATTTTTGCTTTCCCCTTTTTGTTTGCTGTCTTCGTGAAGCCATCGCTCCCTCCTTTTCTCACCTGTATATCATCCCCTGCGGATCTCTCTTATATACGATAGATAGTATGTAACATTTTCCACAGATTTTCAGACATGTCTGAATGCTACTGTTATGTTCAGTATACATGAAAAAAAAATGCGATGCAACCATTCCGATCAAACCTTAATGAAGGTTTTATAAAACATTTTTCAAACGGCAATCGGTACAGCATGAGGGCATGGATAAGTATTCGTGTGAACCTGCCGGCTCTGTTTTTGCCCCTGCCGTACCGTTGGTATTTGAGGAAACCTTCTGCCGTTTTTGTTATTCTTCTGTTTTTACTACATCAAATCTAAGCTCCGATAATGCGCCCTCATCGAACACATAATCGCGCATATAATCTACATTTTCCCGGACAAACATGGTTTCTGACACTTCATCCGAATTACTCGGAAAACCTTCCAGCCAGATAGAAATCCCCTGTTTTTCATAATTTTGAAGTTCGATCAGGAGTGGTTGTCCGGAACCAGCAAATGTCTGCTTCATAAAAATACCTCATCTCTGACCATAGCGGAAGTAAGTTCGTGATATACAATCCGCCAATAACTTTATTTCAAGAATATCTTCCCTATTCCTGCTGCGAAATGTGTGTCCTGCAATGCATGATATCTGCTCCCACACACTTCCGTAATCTTATAAAACTTTGGATATGATTCTATGTTTCGTCACTGTTATGCTCCGGCAAAAAGGTATGACAACGTTGTCTTCGTCTTTATCTTTCTTTTTACCTCCGTATCTATATTCTTACAGTTTTATCTTTTCTGACTGTCACAGATTTCTGCCGGATTTCTCTTATCCACCCCCAGTTCTTTGTCAGTTTCGGCAAATGCACATATACTAACAAAAAAGTATTCTTAAGAACTTTCCCCATACCGACAGCTCGTCCTGATAAAAATAATACATCAGGTCTGCACCTTACTTTACTTTTCACCCCAAAAAAGCCAAGTATTCGGGCAAAATCTGTGACGCGTCTGAATAAATACCAGATTTCTCTCCTGGATACATAAAACGGAAAATATAAAGATGGTCAGTTGACCTACCTAGATCTGTGGGATCTCTCCCCTTGCAGCAAAAGCATCTGTAAAATGTACAGAATTGTACGATGCATGAAATCTGCTGCAGTCCCCAGTCTGTAAAAATCCTTCTGCTGAAACAACATTACAAAAGAATTATTAACAAACTGATATGAATTTGATCTATCCGTATGTACGGAAAACTTCTTGAGCCATAATATACCACAATCAATTTGAAAAATCAACTTAATTTTTAATTTTTCTTTAAAAAGAATAAAAAACAGGAAATTGTCATTAATTTCATACATTCTTTATGAATGAATGCTTGACGAAAAACACAAGATTATATATACTTTTCTAACAAGTAAGGAAGTGATGACATGAAAATTGAAAAATTAAATGACCATCAGATTCGCTGTACCTTAACCAGTGAAGACCTGGCTACGCGCAATATCAAACTCAGTGAGCTCGCCTATGGTTCAGAGAAAGCAAAAGCTCTGTTCCGCGATATGATGCAGCAGGCAGCTATGGATTTTGGATTTGAAGCGGAAGATATACCAATCATGATAGAAGCAATTCCACTCTCCTCAGAGAAGATTGTTCTTATTATTTCCAAAGTGGAATCACCGGATGAGCTGGATACCAGATTTTCCAACTTCACTCAGGCGGACACCGACAATGAAAATGAAGATGACGACATCCTCTCCTTTGGTTCTGATACCTTTGGCGACAATTCCGATCAGGAACCGGATGACACGTCCATGCAGTTACTTGATCTGCTCCAGCAGTTAAAGCAGGCACACAAAAAAGAGGAATCTTCCACAGGGAAGAAAGAGACTTCTTCCATTCCTTCTGATCTTGTCCGACTGTTTACGTTCCGTGAACTGGATGCAGCTATTCTTGCAGCTAACACCTTGCAGGGATTTTATCAGGGAAAAAATACACTGTATAAAGATCCTCAGGAGGGAGATTATTATCTGATCCTTCACCAGAGTCAGCATACCATCGCTGAATTCAATCAGGTGATCCATCTGATCAACTCCTACCTGCAGTCGAAGAAATATGTGACCGGTACTCAGGCTTATTACGAAGAACATTTCCAGAAGATCATCATTGGAAATGCATTACAGCAATTAGGCGAAATTGCCTGATTTCCGAATCTGAAATCAAAAAGTCAAAAGAAAAGCAACAAGAAAGTGCGCTATCGTCCACACGAAGTGCTTTTACTTGATAGGAAATTTATCGTAATGTCCTATCAAATGAAAAAACTGCTATGCAAAGAACCTCTCTGCATAGCAGTTTTTATTTGAAATTATATCGTTTACAGTGCCAAGCCTGTGCCTTATGCTACAACATCATTGAGGCGGTCTACTAATTCCTGCGGCTCAATGCCATGCACCATAGCAGCCTGCTCGATGGTCTCCATCTGAGAAGACGGGCATCCAAGGCAGTGCATACCAATGCCGAATAATACTTCTGCAATGCTGTCGATATGCTCCTGATCACGTAATAATTCACCGATCATGGTGTCTTTGGTAATCTGTGCCATTTTGCTGTACCTCCTTATTTTTACTAAGCGTAGTATAATACGTTTGCTCAAAATATGCAACCCCAGTTTATCCTCCGATCTGGGACATTTTTCTTGTATCCGCTTCCCCGGAAGCTGGCGCATCAACAGATGACTCCGCCTGTACTTCACCAAAATGATGTTCCTTCGGTTTTCGTTGAATCGCATCCGCAATTGCATCTGCGATCTCCTCATCCGTACTTCCGTCACGTAACATCTGACGCAAATCAATCCCTGCTCCGGAATACAGGCATAATTTAAAAAATCCTTCCGAAGTCAGTCTGATCCGGTTACAGGTGCTGCAGAATTTTTCATGCACCGCACCGATAATACCGATCTCCCCTGCAAATCCCGGTGCCCGGTAATAGACTGCCGGACCGTTTCCAAGAATTTCCTTTACTTGATATGCCTCCGGATAGCGTGCAAAAAACATTTCCTTGATCTGTTCCGCGGAAAATGCCTCATACTGATCTCCGTATCCGATGGGCATCATTTCGATAAATCGCACGGCAATCTGTTTTTCCTTAGCCCATGTAAAAAAATCCGGAATCTCATCAATATTTACGCCCTGTACCGGTACACAGTTTATTTTTAACGGAATCCCGCTTTTATATACCGCTTCAATACCGCGCTCTACCTGCTCATACATATCTTTCCCGGTCACTTCCAGATAACGCGCTCTGTTTCGCGTATCCAGACTCACATTGATGGCATCCACGCCTGCTTCCTGCAGCTGTGGCAGCATTTCTTCCAACAGGACACCGTTTGTCGTCAGTGTCACCATATCAATGCCCTCAATCTGCTTAATCTCACGGATCAGACTGTCGCAGCCACGGCGCACCAGCGGTTCTCCACCGGTCAGCTTTACTTTTCGGATCCCCAGTTTTGCCAGAATTTTCACGATCCGCAGGATCTCCTCGTAACGCAGGATCCGCTCATGCGGAATAAACGGCACATCCTCCGGCATACAATATTTGCATCGCAGGTTACAGCGGTCGGTGATTGATATTCTGATATAATCAATTTCTCTGTTATAACGATCT
>OODE01001936.1_pt1 | contig 11964 bp, 10 predicted proteins | sample 1671771 | NCBI WGS metagenome assembly OODE01 (sample SAMN06348191, study PRJEB24527) | human gut metagenome | biome: human gut; feature: ankylosing spondylitis patient; material: feces | host: Homo sapiens | place: China | collected 2015-10 | reverse complement strand
ATTTCAAGGGACATCCTTTCAGGAAAATAGTTGTCCGTACTCCCCAGCCATCAACAAAAGATCCCTGCACTTTATTAAAAATAATAGCTCTTGTTTTATCGCACATAAATGTCTCCTTTCAGAAACGTCAAATATTTTTATTCTTTTTGAGGGGAGAATGATCTCCCCTCATTTTACAGACTCTCCATCTCAATCCGGTTAATAATATCATTCTGCAATATCGTACTTAACTCTACAAAATATGCGGAATATGTCGATACACGAACCAGCAGGTCTTTGTACTGTTCCGGATGTGCCTGCGCATCACGAAGAGTCTCTGTACTGACAACATTAAACTGTACCAGAAATCCTCCCATCTTGTGAAACGTCCTTACCAGTATCGCCAGTTTCTTTATTTTTTCGTCACTTGATACTGCTTCCGGGTTCAATCGAATATTTAAAACCGAACCGTTACAAAATGACAGCGGATTCAGTTTCGCCACAGAAGCCATCGTAGCAGTAATACCGCTTACATTTCGTCCCTGATGTGGTGATATTCCACCTTCTGCAATTGGTTCACCTGCGTGACGTCCATCCGGCTGTGCACCGGTATCATTTCCCATCATAATATTTGCGGTTATCGTTCCTGCACAACAAATTGATTTTGAATCAAATGGTCCCGGTATTTTAGCAATTTCACCTGCACAATATTCCAAAACATCATTTACATAAAAATCTACTTCCGGAATATCATTTCCGAATTTTGGTTCTGCGCAGAAATCACGATACATGGATTCATAGCCTTCCCAGTTAGCATCTAACGCATCCATCACCTGATCCATCGTATATTTCTTTTTATCAAACACAAGATCTTTTAACGCATATAAACTGTCGCCCATATTCGGTGCACCGGACAATGACATTGCACAGGATCTGTATGCAGCCGCACCTCTCGTAATATCTGTTGCCTTATCAATACAACCCTGCATCAACGCAGACTGCAGAAGGCATGGAGAATATTGTGCAAACATCAGCTTATCCATATTTTTATAGAGATGCATATATGGAACTAAATAACTGAATTGCTTCTTAAATGCACTGTACACTTCTTCAAATGAGTCAAACTTCCTTGCATCACCGGTCGATATACCCAATTTTTTCTTTAACATCGGAGAATATCCGTCATGTAATGCCAGATCAAAAATGAGTGGCAGATTAATCATTCCACCCGGAAGATCCAGAGAATAGCCCGGAACCGAAGGTGAATTACATCCTGTAATCGCACAGGTATTTGCAACTTCCAACGGACGTCCCATACTCAGGAACTGTTTTACAACAACATTTGTACCAATGAATTTCATCTTTCCACGTAAATATGCCGCTGTTCTTATCGCCTCTTCCACAAAATCCTGCGGTGTATTTTCACTGGTCATAACCATTAAATCTTCTGTCAGACCATATCGTGCAGCTTTCATAAAAATATACGAAAGTTCATTTACTGCACTTGTGCCATCCGGATTGTTTCCACCAATCGTATTTCCAAGCCGGGAAGAAAGTCCACCATAAATTTTAGCTGCCGGTGTAGAGTAAACCGTAAACTGGCCATTCTGGCGAATCAAAAAGCATCCAACCAGTTCTACTGCGTCTTTATCCGTAATTCTTCCGGCTTTGATATCAGCCTGATAATATGGATACAGATACTGATCTACCCTTGCCATAGATGGTCCGGCTCCCCATGCTTCATTGTTCAAGCCACAGTAAGTAAACCAGGCCGCCTGTAATGCCTGCCATAATGTTTTCGGTGGATTTTCCGGAACAGTTCTGCAATTATCTGCAATCTGTAATAATTCCTGTTTTCTTTTCTCATCGTTCTCCTGCATTGCCATAGACTCTGCCAGATCAGCATATCGATTTGCGAAAATAACCAGTGCATTCAGTGAGCGTTTCATGCACAGCAAATATTGTACTTTCTTATAACTGTCAATGTTTCCAATGGTGTCTTTTTTTAACTCTTCAATTTTTTGATCTATTTCCGCTTTTAGACCGACAACTCCTTTTGATAAAATTGCTTCAAAGTCTGTAGCAATATGACCAAAATACTGCGTATTCAGGCAGAATCCTCCACCTCCAATAATCGGTCCGTTTGCAAACTTGAATTCGTCCGGTATCTCTTTTTGCCAGTGGTCAAATAAAGATTTTCCCTTCCAGTATTCACAACAGTCTCTGATGATTTCTTTGTCTTCTTCTGAAACCTCAGCATAGTTTTCCTGTTCCCTTGTATGAAAAGAGTCCATTTCTTTTGTATACCAGGATGAATTCACTTCCGGACTTAACGGACCTCCTCTTACCTTTCCTGTCGGACGTCCTACAATCAGTTCCTGATCACCGATTCCGATCGTCAGATGTTTTAATATATTTTCCAATGCCATTGAGCGTCTGTATTCAATTGGATATTCTTCTGTTTCCCGGAAAGTTTCTGTTGTATATTTTGCTTTTTCCACACAGACTTCCGGTTCCACTAACATAGCATTTCGTAAAAATAATAACCGTTTTTCTGCTTCTGGTGTAATATAGTCTTTGTTTTCCACCATTTATCTCCTTTCAATTCCATTTACAAAATTATTTAACTTTCTGCCATCTTTTCCGTTTTACTTTTTGCAGGTTTATCTTTCACTACAAAAACAGTCAGTAATGCCACTACTACGAAAATTGCTGCACAATAGTACCATAATGCAGAATAACCGGCGAAATCAATTACCACACCTGCGATTAGTGCTGCAAATCCCAATCCGATTGCATTTGCCATCTGGAAAGTTCCTGTAGCAACCGGAATTCGATTTGCCGGACACCGGGTAAGCAGACAGCCATTTAACGGGGCTTTGATACCAGCCTGGCCAATACCATAAATCAATCCCAGAACAGCCCAGTTTGTCATTCCATTTGCCAGGCAGAGATATACCCCTACACAAATTGCACAACATGGAATAATAATCGGTTTACAACCAAATTTATCCTGAAGAGGTCCCTGATAAAAACGGCTTAAAAATTCTGTAAGTGCCTGCGTACTGAAGAAAATAGCTGCTGAAACTCCACCATATGTAGCTGCTACGTATGCAGTCAGGAAAAACATGGTACAATGACCAAAAGATGCAATAATCATTGTGACAGAAGCCGGAAGTGCTGATTTTTCAATTACTTTCCAGATTCCCTTATATTCTTTTCCATTTTCATCATATTTTGCTGCTTCTTCTGCTTTTTTATCTGTTGCAACTACCTTTGTCTGCGCTTCCATCTTCTTTTTGCCAGGAACAAGAATTGCTGCAAGAACCAGACCTGCAGCCATAATTGCCGCAATCGCAACAAAGAATTTAAACCAGTTCGGATTACTTGTATCACCGATCAGCAACACAGCAAGCCATGGACCAAGTACAATCGCTGCTGCCTGTGGGATTCCTACAAACATACTGGATGCAAATCCCATATGTTCTTTTGGAATACGCTCTGCTGCCAGCGAATTGGCCGTTGTATAGGACCATCCATGACCAATACACTGTAAAACACGAAATACACAAAATCCGGCAAATGTCATAAAGATACCACATGCGCCTATCATAGCTGCAAAAATTCCAAGTCCGACCAGCATCACTGCTTTACTTCCAAATTTCTGTGATAACGGACCGGCAGATGGACGAATAACCATTGCAAGAAACGTCCATGCCATGCCGATCATTCCATAAACTGTTGCTGATCCATGAAGATATTCTAACACATAAACAGATAAATAATTTGCCATTGCCTGATAACAGATACTGATAATCACAATAATAAGAATCGGGACTATCATCGGAACCCACCACATATTTTTTTTCGCTGTGCTTTCCATACTTTACCTCCCAGTATTATATACTTTTTCCTCTCACTTTTAAAATGGACACTCTGTAATCTTATCAACTGGCCATTTTGTCAAAAGTTCATAACCATCTTTTGTAACAACCACATCTTCTTCCAGACGAACACCGAATTTTCCATATTTCGGGTCTTCTCCACCCGCCCAGGTTTCAACGGCTATTACCATACCTTCTTCCAGTTTTTCAATAATTCCAGCCTGTACCGTACCCGGTTTAAAGCAGGCCGGAGCTTCATGTAATGATAATCCAAGACCATGTCCCAACGCATATCCTGCTACATCCAGCCACTGATCATATCCCCAGTATTGTGGAGTCTTTGGCCAGCCTTCACAGATATCGGCAGTTGTATTTCCCGCTTTGATTCCTTTCATTCCTTCGTACAACATATTACGGCATTCCTCATATACCGCATTCTGAATTTCTGTCGCTTCTCCACATACAAACGTACGATAATAACAGGACTTATATCCCATATAGGAATTGCCATTTACATCGATACAGATCACATCCCCAGGTGCAATCGCCCGATCCGTATAATCAATATGAAGTGGATTGGTTCTCGGACCGGATGAGCATACAAACTCCTGTGTTTCATCTGCTCCGAGTTCATAAAGTTTTTTCATACCAATTCCTACCAGATCACATTCTCTGATTCCAGGTACAATCGCTTTTTTCATTTCATAAAAAGCTGCATCTGCAGACTCACAAGCCAGACGCATGCAGGCAATCTCATCTTCATTTTTGATTTTTCTTGCCTCAAACATCATATCATGTGCAGATTTTACCTTTGAAACGCCCTCAGCTTTCAGAGCAGCGCTTACCAGCAATTCCAATGTACAACCATCCAGACCGACTGTACCATCCATTAACCCATATTCTTTTATGATTGGAATAATTTTTGCCATATGTGGTGCGAGATCTGATACCTTCGAACACCATTTTAATCCCGCCGGCGGTGCCCATAAACGATTTTCCATCCATGGCATTTCCTCTCTTAATGCATAAGCTGAAAAACTCGTTGTTAAAAATGCGTGCAGCTCACCGTTTTTTGGTAACACAACAAACTGTGCCTGACTGTAACGGCATGGAACCGTCGGATAACCTCCACAAATATAACGAATCGAATAAGCATCCCATGTGATCAGAACATCAATTCCGAATTTTTCCATTGCTTCTTTTGTTCTTTTCAGACGATAAGCTCTCATCCGTTCCCAGTCAATTCCACCCAGTCGATCCATAGACATTCTTCCATTTGTCCCTGCATACATAATACTTTTCCTCCCATTTTTTAATCATTTAATTTCATTGCAGCAGCTAATGCAATACACATATATTTTGTCTCTGTCATTGAAGCTCTCGAGCTCAGTATGACAGGTACTTTCGTTCCCAATATCAGTGATCCCACAGGGATTCTGCATGTCTGTGTGATTGCTTTTGTTGTACAGTTCGCACAGGTCAGATCCGGAAATACAAGCAGATCTGCATCTCCTGCTACCGGACTGTGAAATCCTTTGATTTCTGCTGCTTCTTTATTGATCGCAACGTCATATGATATTGGGCCTTCTATCAGACAATCTTTGATAATACCTTCCTGGTTCATACGCTTTAGTTCTGCTGCCTCAACGCTGTCCTGCATTTTTGGATTTACAACTTCCACCGAAGCTAAAACACCTACTTTTGGCTGCTCATACCCCATTGCAATTAACGCTTTCACTGCATTTTCAATAATCTGCCGCTTTTCGTCCAGAGTCGGGTTCATACAGATTCCCGCATCCGTAAATGCGATCAGCTTATGATAATGCGGTAATTCCCGGATTGACAGCATAGATACCAGATTTCCCGTTCGCAAATTGTTCTCCCGTTTTAAAATGGTGTGCATAAACTCTTTTGTATGCACCAGTCCCTTCATAATACAGTCTGCTTCCTGTTTATTTGCCAGATCTACAGCAATCTGGCAGGCCTTTTTATGATCCGTTTCATGAATAATCCTGATATTATTCTTCTCGCAGCAATATTCTGCCAGCATTTCGCCGATCAGTTCACTGTCTCCGATTAAAATCGGTGATATCAGGCACTCATGGTATGCACGTATAACCGCTGCAATTGTATTTGCATCTTCTGCGGCTACCACTGCGCATCTTGCCCTTTTATTCATACTCGAAACCTGTTCTATTAGCTGGTTAAATTTCGTATAAATGGTATCCACCTCCTCATTTTTACTACCTTCTTATATTTGCAATTTTTATGCCAGATTATATGCTCTATATAGCGCCTTATTTATGTCGTACAGCATAATTTTTATGCTTTTTGACATATCATTATGTTATTCAACATAATCACTTTTTTGAATACATGCTTCCAAAAATTCTTTATAATCCGAATATCCTTCCGGTACCCAGGTATATTCCTTTGGTAATTCTTCATTTAACAGCACCCGCATGCCGCCATTTGCCAGTGCCTGCATTTCATGCTCTCCCGGAATCACTTTTACCGGAGCCAGGAAGGAAACACGATCCGAAATCCATTTCACCAGCATTTCAGAATACGCAAGTCCTCCGGTCAGAATAATGCAGTCCATCTTTCCACTGTTGCATACGGAAAGTTCTCCAATTCCTTTTGCGATCTGATATGCCATATACCAGTAAATCATTTTTGCTTTCTCATCACCCTGCGCAATCATTTTTTCCACGCTGCGTGCGTCATGAACACCAAAATACGCAACCAGTCCGCTGTTTCCCCGCATTTTGTGAGCCATTTCTTCTTTGGAATATCTTCCGCTGTAACACATATTGATAACATCTGTGACAGGAATCCGACCTGCTCGCTGCGGTGACATCGGTCCGGCATCATCAAGTAATGTGTCAATCATACGCCCACCGGAATGAAAAGCCATGGTGATACCACCTCCCATATGAACAGTAATCATATTGCAGTCTTCATATTTTTTCCCCATTTCTTCCGCAATCTCTCTGGCTACCATTTTTGAATTCAGACAATGAGAAGTAACAAATCTTTTCACTTCCGGAATTCCCGTATAATGCATAATTTCATCTGCATCATCAGCAGATACACCGTCATAAAACATGGAAGGTATTCCATATTCTTTTCCGAGAATATAAGCAATAATTCCAGCCAGTGAAGATACATGCTGGGAACGTGGCGCATAGCGAAGCATTGTCTCCACATGCTCCGTTATCATATATGCACCGCTTTTCACACCATTAATTGACCCTCCACGTGCAACGATCATATCAACCTCAGACATATTGATTTTTTCTTCTTTTATAAAATCCTTTACTGTATCCAGACGCAGTTGTAACTGGTCGATCATTCTGACACAATCTTTTATTTTTTCCAGATCAACCATCAAATCCCGTTCCAGCACCGGTGTTCGTTCTTCATATAATGCTACTTTTGTTGACGTGGAACCAGGATTAATAATCAAAAGCTTCTTCTTTTTTTCCATAGCTTACTTACCCCATTGCTGTTAATCCACCATCCGGATAAATAATCTGTCCGGAAACAAAATCAGACGCTGCAGATGCCAGAAAAATTGCCGGTCCCACACAATCTTGCGGTTCTCCAATTCTCTGAAGCGGCATATTAGCTGCTTTTGCGGCACGTTCCTTTGGATCAGACGGAAGAATTCCTTCCATCATCGGAGTATATGTAATAGTTGGACCGATGGCATTAACATATACATACGGACCAAGATCCTTTGCAGCCATTCTTGTCAGCATATCAACTGCGCCCTTGGTTGCCCCATAACCGGAATTTCCTCCACCACATGCCCGGATCCCACGAACCGAAGACAGATTTATAATTTTTCCTTTTCCAACATCTTCTTTCATATGTCTGCCATAGTATTTCATGGTCAGCATAACTGACTTCACATTTACCTGAAACATCTGATCCCAGACCTTTGCATCCATTTCTGTAATAGGATATTTTTTATTAAATCCCTGTGCATTTACAAGAATATCTATATGCTTTAATTGCTGTACTGTTTTCTCATATAATTCTTTTACACTTTCTTCTGCTCCTGCATCTACCGTATAATAAATGACTTCACATCCGCAGGATTCCTTTATTTCTTTCTGTGCCCGCTGCAGACTTTCCACTTTTCGACTTGCAATCACCACGTTTGCTCCATACATGGCCAATCCCTGCGCAATTGCCTGTCCTATTCCACCTGCGCCGCCAACAACCACAGCATTTTTTCCATTCAGATCAAATAAATTTTCTGCTATTTTCATTTTTACCTCTCCTTCCTTAACACATTTCAAAAATACCTGCTGCACCCATGCCACCGCCAATACACATTGTGACCAGAGCTCGCTTTTTATGGCGAACTTTTAAATAATCCAAGGCCTTACAGGTCAGGAAAATACCGGTTGCCCCCATGGGATGTCCCAATGCCATTGCGCCACCCCATGGATTTATTTTTTCTTTCGGTAATTTTAATTCTCTGGTACAGGCAATATCCTGTGCCGCAAATGCTTCATTTAATTCAATCACATCGATATCTTCCAGTGTCATATCTGCTTTTTTCATTGCCTTGGGGACAGCATAAATCGGTCCAAGCCCCATGTATCTGCCGTCACATCCCCCCACTGCAAACGATACAAATTTTGCGATTGGCTTAATTCCTAACTGTTCTGCTTTTTCTCTGCTCATTAAAATTGCAAAAGCAGCGCCATCGCTCATCTGCGAAGATGTTGCCGCTGTCACAACACCATCTTCTTTAAAGCAAGGTTGTAACGATGAAACTTTTTCCAATGTCGTCCCTCTTCTGATTCCCTCATCCCGGGTTACAACAATCGTATTTCCATCCGTATCTTTTCCTGTAACCGGAATAATGGACATATTCAGATAACCGTTGTCCTGTGCCTTGGCAGCACGCCGATGGCTTTCTACTGCCATTTCATCCATTTCTCTTCTGGATATTTCATATTTTCTGGCAACATTTTCCGCAGTTAATCCCATACTGATATAGGCACCTTCACAATTTTTTACCAGCCAGGGATTTCTCTCTGATGGATCTGCCGATTTAAAAGTATGTGTCATATCTTCTATGCCACCAGCAATCATGACTTCCTCCTGTCCACACATAATCGCATTTGCACAGGTTGCAATTGCCTGAAGTCCTGAGGAGCAATATCTGTTAATGGTCTGTGCACAGATACTGTCCGGGAGCTGTGCACGCTGTATCACCTGACGCGCAACATTTAAATTCAATGTCTTAACCGGCATTGCACACCCAAGAATCAAGTCTGAAATCCATTCCGGTTTTAACTGCGGAACCTGTGCCAGCACTCCCTTTAAAGTTTCTGCCGCCCAATCCACCGGATGCACATTTGCCAGAGCACCTTTTTTTGCTCTGCATACAGCACTTCTTCCATATGCTACTATTACTGCTTCCTGCAACATTTTTTCTATCCTCCATTCCTTTTTTTTGCATTTTGTATTTTTCTTACGCCATACAATATTGCAAATATGATGCCAGTAATATCAGCCTCAAAATTCCTCTGTCTGTACTTATTTTTCCACAAATATGTCAATCAGCATAATCATATTATGTCGTTTGGCACACAAATTATGTCGTTTAACATATTTTTATTTCTGTTCCGGGCAAATCTCCCGTCCAAACTCTGGCATCTGATTTGCATGTTATCTACATATCAAACTAATACGAAGAAAGGATCTTTTATATTATGAAAAAAACAATTATCACCGCAGCACTTACAGGTGCAGTCACACCGGCAGGATACCAAATTCCGGAAACTCCAGAGCAGATTGCTGAATCCGCATACAACTGCTGGAAACTGGGTGCCGCTATTGTTCATTTGCATATGAGAGGCGAAGACGGTTACGGTGCCATGAATAAAGAACGTTTTCGCCAGACGATAAAACTCATTCGTTCTCATAAAGATTGTGATGTAATTATAAACTGTACTTCCTCCGGTGCCTCAAAAGCGCACCCTGCCACCAATGAAGAACGTATGGCTCATCATAAAGAAATCCCCGGTATTGAAATGGGCACTTATGATGCCGGAACCTTTAACTGGGGATGTATCGGAATGTTTGAAAATACCGGTGAATTTTTAAAAAATCTCGGAACATTATATAAAGAGAAGGGAATTAAGCCAGAATGTGAGATTTTTGATTATGGAATGCTGACCAACGTGGAATATTTCAGAAAACAGGGTATTTTAACGGATCCCATTCATTACCAGATGTGTCTTGGTGTAAAAGGCGCCATGGATGCCACTGTTGAAAATCTGGAATATTTAGTACGACATCTGCCTGAGAACTGTACCTGGTCCGGCTTTGGTGTTGGTGCCGGACACATGCCGATCATGTATGCATGTCTTGCACTGGGCGGTCATATCCGGGTTGGACTGGAAGATAATGTAGTCTACGGAAAAGATAAAAATGGAAACAAAATTTTTGCAACAAATGAACTGCTTGTACAAAGAGCTGTAACGGCAATTGAAACTTTCGGTAACGAAGTCGCTACTCCTTCCGAAGCACGTGAAATACTGGGCATTCCGCCTTTGAAAATGGATGAAATTCGAAAAGAACTTGGAATTGATTAATTATTACAGAAAGGATTTTTACTGATGGAAGTCAAAAATAAAGTAATCATCATCATTGGTGCCGATCACCCTGCTGGATATGCCCTGATGCATCTGTTAAACGGGGAAAATACATTTATCTATGCATATGGTGCTTCTCTGTCATTTGATTTCAAAAGAAAAACTAATATTACATACCACTCCTTTACAGGAAAATATTCAGGAAATTTATAACATTCATGGCCATATTGATACCGTATTTTGTATCATCCCCGATTCTGTTCCAGAAATAAATGTAACAGACTTAACTCCGGAACTTTTACAGCAGGCAATGTTAAAAACAACCTATTGTGCATGGAAATCCACTTTGTATGCTGTCCCATATTTAAAAAATGCAACACATGGAAGCGTTATTTTTATAACATCTAACAGCCATCGACATATCTCACCAGATAACAGTTTATCTTCCTTGTGCAGCGCTTCCATTGAATCAATCACAAAAAATTTTGCTTCTGAAGTCGCTGCCTTTGGAATCCGTATATGTTCCGTTGCTGCAGACATCAGGGCGACTCCTGACCAGATTGCTTCCTGTGCAATGTTTCTTGCCTCTGAACAGGCTTCTTATATCACAGGAACTATGATCGAAGTCAGCCCATTACTTTAAAACAATTATTTTACATTTATCATGGAGGCAAACAAAATGAATATTAATTTAAAAGGGAAAGTCGCCGTCATCACTGGTGGCACAAGCGGAATTGGAGCTGCTGCAACAAATCTGTTTTTAGAATCAGGAGCTTCCGTCTGTGTGTGCGATGTCAGACAGGATCTGATTGATCAGATAAATGAGCGTGCAATTTCCATGCATCTCCCGTTATCAGGCATCGTTGCAGACATTACCAACCATTCCCAGATGGAAAATTTATTAAACAGAACCATTGAAAAATTCGGAAAAATTGATATTTTCATCAATAATGCCGGGATGGGATGTCCGGATGGTTTTCTTACGATTAATGATAACCTCTGGTTTCGGGAAATAAATGTAAATTTATCTGCCGTTATCGATGCCTGCAATCTCATTATTCCATATTTTGAAAGACAGGGATATGGCTGTATTCTGTCGACATCCTCCTTATGTGGCCGAATTGCTGCAACGGTGCGAAGTATCTACGCAATCACCAAATGCTGTGTAAATGTATATACCAGTTCACTTGCAGAGGAATTAGCCGATAAAAATATTCGGGTAAATGCCATTGCTCCCGGCATGGTAGGCACTGATATGGTCAAAAAAAATCATCCGGATCCGGACGACTATCGTTCCCTTGGAAAAAGTTCTATGTTACAACGAATGGGAGAACCGGAAGAAATTGCCGCAGCTATGGTCTTTTTAGCCTCTGATCTTGCAAGCGGTATCACAGGAGAAGTTCTTGAAGTTACCGGTGGCAAATGTGTTGTTCAGGATCCAGACTATTCATGGAACATCAGCAATCCCCTTCTTTCTT
>OODE01001929.1_pt1 | contig 11992 bp, 9 predicted proteins | sample 1671771 | NCBI WGS metagenome assembly OODE01 (sample SAMN06348191, study PRJEB24527) | human gut metagenome | biome: human gut; feature: ankylosing spondylitis patient; material: feces | host: Homo sapiens | place: China | collected 2015-10 | reverse complement strand
GGTCAGGGCGCTTTTATACAGAAAAAGAGACGAACCAAGCAGGCTCGTCTCTTTTTACGTTGTATGGAGAAGATTCAGTTAAAGTAAACGATATCTTCCTTCGCCTTTTCGGCGGGTTCTACCGTGATGGCATGCAGCACCGGACCGGGACCGCGGTACTGCGGCAGCTCCTCGACGGTGATGGACGCCGTTACCTTGACCCAGTCGCGGTTATGCAGCTGATCGCGGTCGGGATAGCGGCAGAGGAAGCCGAGGAAGGTAACGTCATCCGCGCAGCAGACCATGCCGAAGCGGCCGGGCACGAAGCTGCCGGCGGGCACATCCTTGCCGACGTATGCCTGGGCAAGAAAGCGGACGGTCTTGCCGTCATACTTCATCGGGTCGCCGGTGGCGTCAATGTACCACAGGCCGTAGTCCTCCGGCCCGATGTCGATGATATCCGCATCCACATCAAACGGCAGCGGCATATTGCGGGCGTAGTCCTCGGAATTGCCGTTCACGTCATCCAGATAGATTGCCGCACGCGGATTCATCGCCTTGATGTTCTTCTTGTACAGCATATCCTTCAGCTCATCCGTGCAGCGGTTGAACACAACCAGATCCGCAGTGGTGATATGCTCAAACATCATCGGGCCGATGTTGTTGGAATACAGCTCAAACGTGGTCGCATCGACCGTGGTGACGATCTGGTACAGCTCCCAACGGGCAGGAAATGCCTGCATCAGCTTTTCCAGCTTCCACATGCCGTTGTACTCAACAAGAATGCGGTCCGGCTGGTATTTCTGCTCCACGCGCTTGAGGATATTCGGCGTCAGACGGTCCTCGGACTCGATCGGCACAAGCGCGGTGCCGTAGTGCAGCAGCCACTTCTCGTCGTATTCCTCGATGCCTTCTTCGCACAGCAGCAGCACCGTGCGCTCGTTCTCGGTAAAGTTCGGGTCCGCGAGAATGTCCTGAATGAACTTGGTCTTGCCGCTCTCCAGAAAGCCGGTAAAGACGTATACCGGAATGGGTTCGTTAGCCATATCTGGTTACCTCACTTTTCGTTTACGCCGAACAGAGCAGCGATGCGCTCCTCATCCAGCTCGGAGCCGATGACGCACAGACGGCCGGTGTAATCGGCAGCGCCGCGGCGGATTTCGGGTGCGCCCGGAACGTAGTCAAAGTGCAGCCACTCGCCGCCGTCTGCACACGGAACGATGCCCTTTGCACGCAGTACGGTGCCGAGCGTAACATCGCCGAGCGCGGTAAGAGCCGCGTTAAGCTCTGCCTCGGTGTACTTGTGGGTCGTTTCCTTACCCCAGGAGGTGAATACCTCGTCAGCATCGTGGTCGTGGTCGTGACCGCAGCAGCAGTGACCGTCGTGGTCGTGATGATGGTGCTCGTGGTCATGATCGTGGTGATGCTCATGGTCGTGATCGTGGCAGCCGCAGGTGCAGTGCTCGTCATGCTCGTGATGATGCTCGTGCTCCTCATGGTCATGCTCGTGGTCATGCTCATGCTCATGTTCGTGCTCATCATGCTCGTGGTCATGGTGGTGATGATGATGCTCGTGGTGCGGCTCGTGCGCGATTTCCTCGAGAACCTCCGCAACGAGGTCGCGGCTGCCTTCCATGGTGGAGAGCAGCTGCTCACCGGTCAGGTCCTTCCACGGGGTGGTGACGATGCGGGCGTGCTCATTCAGGCCGCGCAGCATGGCAACGGTCTCGTCGAGGCGCTTCTCCGGGCACTCAGCCGTGCGGGACAGCAGGATGGCACCGGCATGCGCCACCTGATTCTCGAAAAACTCACCGAAGTTCTTGAGGTACATCTTGGCCTTGAGCGCGTCAACAACGGTTACAAAGCTGTTCAGCTGAACCTCGAGGTGCGCGTTCTGTACCGCAGCGATAACATCCGACAGCTTGCCGACGCCGGACGGCTCAATCAGGATGCGGTCCGGATGGTACTGGTCCACAACATCGTGCAGCGCCTTGCCGAAGTCGCCAACCAGCGAGCAGCAGATGCAGCCTGCGTTCATCTCGTTTACAACAATGCCGGCATCCTTGAGGAAACCGCCGTCAATGCCGATCTCACCGAACTCGTTCTCGATCAGAACAACCTGCTCACCCTTGAGCGCATCGGCCAGCAGACGCTTGATGAGGGTCGTCTTGCCGGCACCCAGAAAACCGGAAATAATATCAATTTTAGTCATGCTTTGTCGCTCCATTTCTATGCACGGCACAGGGATTCCCGAACCGTACTCAAATTTTTCGAACGCTTATATTATACCACATTTATCGAAAAAAGAAAAGCTATTTAGTTAGCGGACGCTAATCTTTCCGGCTGCGCGGCGCGTGAGGAGAAGTTAAACACAAAAACCGCCCAAAAGGACGGTTTATTGACAGTACATATTACGATATGCTATAATCAAGGCGGTATTGCCCTAAAGAAATAACCGCCCTCCGGTAGTTAAAAGAGAGCGGCTTCTTCTCGACTAAAAATCGAACTGAGGAACGACTGCTCTCCCTACAAGAGCCGCCGTTTGTCAGCTATATTATAGCGCGAAGCCCCGGTTTTGTCAAGCGACGAAACCGGGGCTTTGTTTTACCATTCCTAATCAGAAAGGATTTATTCTCCCATCACCTGAAAGACAATATCCCGCACGCGGTTGCGGGTATCGCACTCCACAAGGGTCAGATTCTGCCACGGGCCGATGGTGATCTCGCCATTCACGAACGGGATAACGATAAACGGACTGAGCAGCGCCGCCTTGATGTGCGACGAGCCGTTATCATCGTGCCAGGTATCGTGGTGGTGGTAATGAATGACCGCACCGGTCTCATCGCGGTAGGGCGAAAAGACGTCCATCGCCGCCTTGAGGTCATGGTAGACCATGCCCGGCTCAAACTCGAGCGTGGTCAGACCGGCAACGCCGCCGGTGGTAAAGCCGGTAATCGTGCCGGACTTCATGCCGGTCTTGCGGCAGGCGTTCTGCACCGCTGCGCGGAAGTCATCGGTAACGTCGATCATGCCCATGTGGGCCTTGGTTTTGTAGGTTTTGGTTTCGGTATAAACAGGCATTTGCGATTCTCCTTTAGAGGCACTCTAAGTAGCGGCCGTACAGCGTTTTGCTGAGGTCGGCGGCGTGACGGAGCAGCGTCTGACGGCTGATATAGCCGCGTGCGTACGCAATCTCCTCCAGACATGCGATGTAGCGGCCGCTCTCATCCTGCACGCGGCGGACAACCTGTGCGGATTCGAGCAGATTCTCGGCGGTACCGGCATCCAGCCAGACGAAATCCCGCTCGAGCTTTTCAACGTGCAGCTGACCGCGCTTCATGTACTCGATATTGACATCCGTGATCTCCAGCTCGCCTCTTGCCGAGGGCTTGAGTCCGCGGGCAATCTCCATAACCGAGTTATCGTAGAAATACAGACCCGGAATGATATAGTTAGACTTCGGATAGCGCGGCTTCTCCTCGATGGAGATCGCACGGCCCTGACCATCAAACTCCACAACGCCGAACGCACGCGGGTCATCGACATAGTAGCCGAACACGCAGGCGCCGGATTGCATCTGCACGGCACGGTCCAGATAGTTCTGGAAATTGGGGGAATAGAAGATATTATCGCCCAGAACAAGGCAAACCGAGTCATCCCCGATGAACTGCGAGCCGATGAGCAGCGCGTCCGCGATGCCGCGTGCAACCTCCTGCACCTCGTAGGTGATGTTGACGCCGAAGCGGCCGCCGGAACCGAGCAGACGGTAGAACGGGCCTTCCTCTCCGGGCGGGATGATGATGAGAATATCGCGGATACCGGCCTGCAGGAGCGCTGCCAGCGGATAGTAGATCATCGGTTTATCGTATACCGGCAGCAGCGGTTTGCATACCGGACGTGTCATCGGGTACAGGCGCGAGCCCTTACCGGCGGCAAGAATGATTCCTTTCATTGGCTATTCCTCTATCTATATGGTTTTGTGAGATTAGTATAGCACACTTTGGGCAAATAAGAAAGCAATTTTCTAATAAAGCAGAGAGTGGAGAGCACCTCGCTCTCCACTCCTCACTCTTTCTCAATCGTCAGCACCGAATGATACGGCATCGGCTTTCCGTCCACGGCGTTATCGCGCGATGCGCCGCTGAATTCATACTCGTATCGGAAATCCAGCCCGTCGAGATGCGCCTCCTTGACGTTTTTCGTATCCGGTGCATCGTATTCCCAGCCGTCGTCAATGATGTCATCCCTCATGTGGTCGGCATACAGCCAGCTCCATTTGGCATACGCGGCCGCAAAGGCGTAATACACCGTCATGCGCTCCTGATAGCCGCACGAGCCGTTCTGCGAATCCGAAACCACCGTCACCGACTGCACATAGCCGTCCGCATCGGTTTCGACCGTCACATCGGATACAGCAGAATCGCCCAGCGAGAATCCGGTGTACGAGCCGCCCATTATGTCCAAATCCTTATTCCAGCTTCCGTCCGGCCGGACATACGGCGCCATGCCCTGATTATATTTCAGGCAGTCGTTGCAGTTCTCCACATACTCCGCAAGGGTCAGCTCGCCGCGATTGGGCGGCAGCTCGGCGTACAGGTCAATGCCGTAACCTGCGGCTGCTCGCAGCCCGAGCACCAGCAGGTACAGCGCCACGCGATACCAGCGCACCTCCCGCTCGCGGACAACGATGCTGCACCCGTTCTCCAAATCCCACGGCAGCTCCTCTTCTTTGCACGCGCGGTAGCACTTGTAATTGTAGTACCAGTCGAAGAGCGGCAGCGCATAGCAGTTGCCGTAGACGAACACGCCCCACAAACGGGCATATGCGGTGCGGATGGACAGCTTTTCTCCGTCCTCATCGCGGACGGACAGCCCGAATATCCACTTGCCGGGCGTTGTGCCCCAGTAATGCAGCAGCACCGGCTCGAACACGAACGTCAGCAGCCAGCTGACATACCCGCACGCGAGCGTCCACGCCAGATTCGACATAAAATGATCCGGATTGATGCGGAACACCCACTGCGACAGCATCGACCACAGCAGCCCATACAGTCCGGCATCCACATTGCGGGCAAAGAAGCGCCGCCACGGACAGCCTGCCGGCGGGATGCGGTCTTTCTCGCGCGGGTCATCTGCGGGCAGCACGATGGACTGGTACCGGTCTACATCCAGCCCGTTCCACTCCGCTCTGTCCTCGCAGATGGCGCGGCACATCGCATACGCCAGTTCGCTCTCGCGGATGTCCCCCTGCAATACGTCGAGCTGGCCTGCCGCCGCCTCGGGCAGCGCTTTCTCGCCGCTCTCGATGGCGCGGATGTCGGGCACGCTCAGCCGCAGCCGCCGCAGCAGCATGATCTTCCGCAGTGTCTGTACATTGTCCTCGGTGTAGTCGCGGTAGCCGTTCTCGCCGCGTGTCGGCGTGAGCAGCCCCTCCTTTTCGTAAAACCGGATGTTCGCTCGGGATAAGCCCGTCCTGCGCTCTGCTTCCGCTATGTTCATACAATCACCTTCCCTTCTATTGATTACATTATAAGGGATAAAGTAGGTTTACAGTCAAGTGTTTTCGGAGAAAATGTTAAGAAAAAAGAGTGGAGAAACTCCACTCTTTTTATATTTAATTCAGCTTCATGCAGCTTAGTTCAGCGCTGCAATGGACTCCTCCAGCTTTGCGAGGTGCTCGCGCAGCTTTTCGGCCTTTTCGCGCTCGGCTGCAACAACCTTCTCGGGTGCCTTATCGACAAACTTCGGGTTGTTCAGCTTCTTCATAACAAAGTCGATATCAGCCTCGACCTTGCTCTTCTCCTTGCCGAGACGGGCCCGCTCGGCCTCAAAGTCGATGAGGTCGCCCATCGGCATATAAATCTGTGCGTCGCCGGTGACTACGGATGCCATCTTGGCAGCGTCCGCCGGAACCGCGTCGATCAGCTCGATCTCGGAAGCGTATGCCAGCTTGGGGAAGAAGCCTGCGCCTGCGGAGAACGTATCCTTCTTCTCGGTCAGGATGAGCACCTTGGCCTTCTTGGAGGGCGGTACGTTCATCTCGGCACGGCGGTTGCGGATGGCGCGGACAGCGTCCATCAGGCTCTCCATCTGTGCCTCCTCAGCGGCAAAGTGCAGCTCGTCCTTGTACTCCGGCCATGCGGATACCATAACGGACGGACCCTCATGCGGCAGCGCCTGCCAGATGGTCTCGGTGATGAACGGCATGAACGGGTGCAGCAGCTGCATTGCGCCGCTCAGCACATAGCACAGCACCTTCTGTACGTTCTCGTCGCCGGTCTGCAGACGGGTCTTTGCAATTTCGATATACCAGTCGCAGAAGTTCTCCCAGATGAAGTCGTTCAGCTTGGCAGCTGCCAGACCCAGCTCGTACTGGTCGATGTTGCGGGTAACGTCGGCTACCAGCGTGTTGAACTTGCTGATAATCCACTTGTCCTCGATGGCAAGGTCACTCGGCAGCTCGACTGCCTTGTCCTTGTCGATGGTCAGGTTCATCTGGATAAAGCGGGATGCATTCCAGATCTTGTTGCAGAAGTTGCGGGACGCCTGTACGCGCTCATCCGAGAAACGCATATCGTTTCCGGGGCTGTTGCCGGTTGCGAGGGTGAAGCGCAGCGCGTCTGCGCCGTACTGGTCGATGACCTCGAGCGGGTCGATGCCGTTGCCGAGCGACTTGGACATCTTGCGGCCCTGCGCGTCGCGCACCAGACCGTGGATATAAACCGTCTTGAACGGGGTCTCGCCCATGTGCTCCACACCGGAGAAAATCATGCGGGCAACCCAGAAGAAGATGATATCGTAGCCGGTAACAAGCGTAGAGGTCGGGTAGAAGTACTCCAGCTCCTTGGTCTTGTCCGGCCAGCCGAGCGTGGAGAACGGCCACAGGGCGGAGGAGAACCAGGTATCCAGTACGTCCTCCTCCTGACGGATATGCGTGCCGCCGCACTTCGGGCAGGTGCATACATCGGTCTTGGAGACGGTCATTTCGCCGCAGTCGTCGCAGTAGAACGCCGGAATGCGGTGACCCCACCACAGCTGACGGGAGATACACCAATCGTGTACGTTTTCCATCCAGCGCAGGTAGGTCTTGGAGAAGCGGTCGGGCACGAACTTGGTCTTGCCCTCGTTTACTACGTCCATCGCGGGCTTGGCGAGCGGCGCCATCTTGACGAACCACTGCGCCGAGGTCATCGGCTCAACGGTCGTGCCGCAGCGGTAGCAGGTGCCTACGTTGTGCTCGTGGTCCTCAATCTTGACCAGCCAGCCGCCTTCCTCGAGGTCCTTTACAACCGCCTTGCGGCACTCGTAGCGGTCCATGCCCTCGTACTTGCCGCCGTTTGCGTTGACGGTCGCGTCCTCGTTGAACACGAGAATCTGCTCGAGGTCATGGCGCTGACCCATCTCGAAGTCGTTCGGGTCGTGGCACGGCGTAACCTTAACACAGCCGGTGCCGAACTCCATGTCAACGTACTCGTCACCGAAGATCGGAATCTCGCGGTTCATGATCGGGAGGATGCAGGTCTTGCCGATGAGGTGCTTGTAGCGCTCGTCGTTCGGGTTGACAGCAACGCCGGTATCGCCCATGAAGGTCTCCGGACGGGTGGTCGCAACAACGAGGTCGCCCGAGCCGTCCGCCAGCGGATAGCGGATGTGCCACAGCTTGCCCGGCTGGGTTTCGTACTCAACCTCAGCGTCGGACAGCGCAGTTGCGCAGTGCGGGCACCAGTTGATGATGCGGTGGCCCTTGTAGATCAGGCCCTTGTTGTACAGGTTTACGAATACCTCGCGGACCGCCTTGGAGCAGCCCTCGTCCATGGTGAAGCGCTCGCGATCCCAGTCGCAGGAGGTGCCGAGCTTTTTGAGCTGGCTGATAATGCGGCTGCCGAACTTGTCCTTCCACGCCCAGACGCGCTTGAGGAACTCCTCGCGGCCGAGGTCGTAACGGGTCAGGCCCTCCTCCTTGCGGAGGTTCTCCTCTACTTTAATCTGGGTTGCAATACCGGCGTGATCGGTGCCCGGCATCCACAGCGCCTCGTAGCCCTGCATGCGCTTGGTGCGGATGAGGATATCCTGCAAGGTCTCGTCGAATGCGTGGCCCATGTGCAGCTGGCCGGTAACATTCGGAGGCGGGATAACGATGGTGTACGGTTTCTTGTCCGGATTGACCTCGGCGTGGAAGAAGCCGGAATCGACCCAGAACTTGTACAGCTTGTCCTCGACCGATTTCGGGTCGTAGGTCTTAGGCAGTTCGCTCATTGATCTATCTCCTTCAATTTGATTTACGATATACATGCGGGATACCTCTGTGCAAACAAAAAAGAGCATACTCATCCCGACAACAGGACGAAGTATGCTCCGTGGTACCACCTGAATTCGCGTAAAGACGCGCACTCGTTGCCCCGTAACGCGGGTTAGACGGAACAGCTTAACGAACATTCGGCTGTTCTGCTCCAAAGCGACCTTCTTCTTCCCCGCCGAGGTGCTTGCACCGACCGCACCCTCTCTAAACGCGCAAAGGAAAAATACTCCTCTTTTTCACTGCATTTGTGTATTAACTTTAATAGTATAGCTGTTAAATCCGGGTTTGTCAAGGGATATGACGCAGTTGACAGCAACTTGCCTATACGATACATGCCAGCGAATATACTAACAGATAAATACAAGCTCACGCTATCCCGTAGGGCAAATTTCACAGCAACGGAATACATTAACGACAGCGTATGCCACGGACTATAATCCGGTGATATTCGCTGGAATGCGGTGCGCCGAAGTCGGCGCACCCTACGGTCAGGCGATTTACAACTTATTACCTGTTGCTGTAATATTCGTCCTCTGCCCATCTGCGTGGATTATCCAAAATATAATTGTATTTCACGGCGTAATCCGCATCATCCCGAATGACATGGTCATAAAACGACCGCTGCCATATGGAATACCCAACCTGTTTCGTTACGAATTCCTTTAATTGTTTTATCACACGCGAAATCGTAGGGGCGCACAGTGTGCGCCCGGACCGGTCGATGCCTTTTGCCGGATGTGGGCGAACACTGTTCGCCCCTACGTTTATCCCCGGCGCTTCCGTCTCCACCGTAGGGGCGCACAGTGTGCGCCCGAACAGCGAGCTAACGCATAGCAGCAGATGTACATGGTTTGGCATAATCGCCGCAATATCCACGGAAATATTCGGATAATGCAGTGGAATATTGTTGATTCCCGCTTGCACCAAATGTCCAATCGCAGACAGCGGTACATCCGCAGGCAGGCGAACAATGTTCGCCTCTACGGGATAGCATATATCCGTGTCATTCCACAAAATACACGCATCATACTTTGGCAGCCGAGCCGATCTCCTCGTCTCCATCAGGAAAGTCTCCGCTTAAACTCCTCATACCCGAACATCCGCACGACCTCATCCGTGCCGTCGGCGCGCCGAATGGCGATCAGCGGCAGCGGCATGCCGTTAAACGTATTGGTCTTGACCATGGTGTAGAGCGCCATGTCCTCGAACACGACCTGCTCACCGGCGCCGAGCGCCACATCGAACGAATACTCACCGATGACGTCGCCTGCGAGGCAGGAGCGGCCGGTCAGCAGATAGGTGAACGCCTTCTTCCCCGGCTCGCCGCCGCGGTACACCGGCGGACGGTACGGCACCTCGAGCACGTCCGGCATATGGCACGCCGCCGAGGTATCCAGAATCGCAATGTCCTTATGGTTGTGCATCACCTCAAGCACGGTGGCGACCAGATAGCCCGCATTCAGCACAACGGCCTCGCCCGGCTCCAGATAAACCTGCACCTTGTACTTTTTCTGCAGATAATCAATGCAGTGCACCAGCGTTTCCACATCGTAATCCGCGCGGGTGATATGGTGGCCGCCGCCGAGGTTGAGCCATTTCAGGCCATCCATATACTGGCCGAAATTCTGCTCAAATGCAGCGACAGTCCGCACCAGATCGTCCGAATTCTGCTCGCAGAGCGTGTGGAAGTGGAAGCCTTCAATGCCGTCGAGCAGCTCCGGCTGAAAATTCTCTATCGTAATGCCAAGGCGCGAATCCGGACCGCACGGGTCATACATCGCGTGGTCGCTCGGCTGCGTGGAGCACTCCGGATTGAGCCGCAGGCCGCAGCTCTTCCCTGCCGCGCGGGCAAGGCTGCCGTAGGCCTTCCACTGCGTGAACGAGTTGAACACAATGTGGTCGGCGTACTCCAGGATCTCGCGGAACTCGCCCTCCGCGTAGGCCGGTGCGTAGACATGGGTCTCGCCGCCGAATTCCTCATGACCGAGCCGTGCCTCGTACAGACCGGAGGCCGTTGTGCCCGCCAGATACTCCCGAATCAGCGGGTACACGGAAAACATCGAGAACGCCTTCTGCGCCAGCAGGATCTTCGCGCCGGTGCGTCTGGCAACGTCCCGCAGGACGGCCAGATTCTGCACCAGACGGTTTTCATCGAGCAGGTAGCAGGGCGTAGGAAGCTCAGTAAATTTCATATCAGTCCACCAGTACCGGCTTGTCGTTGATCTGCCACGGCAGACCCCACTTGTTCAGCGCCTCCATGTACGGATCGGGATCAAACTCCTCGACCGTGTACACGCCCGGCTTGTTCCACTTGCCGGTCAGCAGCATCGCCGCGCCGATCATCGCCGGAACGCCGGTGGTATAGCTGATGGCCTGCGAGCCGACCTCGCGGTAGCACTCCTCGTGGTCGCAGACGTTGTAAATGTAGGCGGTCTTTTCCTTGCCGTCCTTCTTGCCGGTGAAGATGCAGCCGATGTTGGTCTTGCCCTTGGTGCGCGGACCGAGCGTTGCCGGATCGGGCAGCAGCGCCTTGAGGAACTGGATCGGCACGATCTGGTGGCCTTCAAACTCGATCGGGGTGGTGGACAGCATGCCGACGTTCTCCAGACACTTCATGTGGGTCAGATAGGACTGACCGAAGGTCATGAAGAAGCGGATACGCTGCACGCCCGGAATATTCTTCGCCAGGGACTCGATCTCCTCGTGGTGGAGCAGGTACATGTCCTTGTGGCCGACCTGATCGAAGTCGTACTCGCGCTTGATGCTCATCGCCGGGATCTCCACCCAGTGACCATTCTCCCAGTACGAACCGGGCGCGGATACCTCACGCAGATTGATCTCCGGGTTGAAGTTGGTCGCAAACGGATAGCCGTGGTCGCCGCCGTTGCAGTCCAGAATGTCGATGGTGTCGATTTCATCGAACAGGTGCTTCTGTGCGTAAGCGCAGTACGCCTGCGTTACACCCGGGTCAAAGCCGGAACCGAGCAGAGCGGTCAGACCGGCCTCCTCAAACTTTTTCTTGTACGCCCACTGCCAGGAGTAGTCGAAGTACGCGGTAAAGCCCTCGTCCTTGCAGCGCTTCTCGTAAATGGCGCGCCACTCCGGATCGTCGGTGTCCTCCGGCTCGTAGTTGGCAGTATCCATGTAGTTTACGCCGCACTTGAGGCACGCATCCATGATGGTCAGGTCCTGATACGGCAGCGCAATGTTCATCACGATGTCCGGCTTGTACTCGTCGATGAGCGCGCACAGCTCGTCCACGTTGTCCGCGTCCACCTTGGCGGTGCGGATCTTGGTTGCGGTCGTACCGTCCAGCTTCTCCTTGATGGCATCGCACTTGCTCTTGGTGCGGGACGCGATCATGATCTCCTCAAAAACGTCGCTGTTCTGGCAGCACTTGTGGATAACTACGCCGGCTACACCGCCGCAGCCGATGATCAATGCTCTTCCCATTGTTAATTCCTCCTCATTTTTAACTGTATATATAATTTAGATTTATTGAATGGTCTTTATTTGTTAAACTGCCGCTTGAGAAGCGAACGGAACTGCGCAGGCGGCAGCCTTTTTCTCTGCACCGGCTGAGCGGGGTACTCGAACTGCCGCAGGCGTGTTCGCCCCTAACGGGCGGGGAGGTTTTCGCTGAACCTCAGCGGGGAGTGCGCCTACCCGGCGGGGGCACAAGAGGGTAGACACCTGCGGTTTCCACCCTCTTGT
>OODE01001927.1_pt1 | contig 12008 bp, 9 predicted proteins | sample 1671771 | NCBI WGS metagenome assembly OODE01 (sample SAMN06348191, study PRJEB24527) | human gut metagenome | biome: human gut; feature: ankylosing spondylitis patient; material: feces | host: Homo sapiens | place: China | collected 2015-10 | reverse complement strand
TGCGGGGTCTTTGTTGCGCTCGTACAAGCAACCCAACATATATCTGAATTTGGATGGGAGGGGCTTGTTGCTGGTATGGATGTTGAAGCGCGAATGACACTTTGGGATGCGTGGCGGCTTGGGTTGGGGCGATGCTTTGGGATGAGCTTCTTACTTAGGTGAAGAGGGGCTTTATGGCTGAGAGGTAGTCTTTGGCTACGTCGGCTTTGTCTGCTTGGAAGTTGTGCCAGGCCCACCATTGGACCATTCCTACGAAGCTTGAGGCTATGTGGTGTAGTAGGAAACTGCGGTCCATGGTGCCGGCGGGGCCTGCGGGGTCGACGGGGACGGTTTCGGCTGCGCGCGACATGATGGTCTTGCGGAGACAGTCGGCGAAGACGCGTGAGCCGGCGCCGGCTACGAGGGCTCGAACGCCCTGGCGGCGTTCCCAGAGATTGTTGAGGATATGCTCGACCTGCACGAGTGGGTCGTCGAGCGGTGTGCCATCGTCGTCAAGAGCGTGGGTGCAGATGTCGCTCACGAGTTCGGACAGTAGGTCGTCTTTGCTCTTAAAGAGACCGTAGAATGTCGCGCGGCCTACGTGAGCGCGAGCGATGATGTCGCCGACGGTGATCTTGCCGTAATCTTCCTCGCGCAGGAGCTCGGAGAACGCCGCAACGATGGCGGCGCGGCTTTTTGCCTTGCGGGCATCCATGGCTATGCGTCCGCGTGAACGAGCAGGCAGCGGAGCGTGCCGGAGCAACCCTCGTAGGGGCGTTTGCCGGCGCCGTAGCCGACAGCTTCGATGCGGTAGCGTGAGGGCAGTTGGTCGGACGTACGCAGGGCGGTGACGATGGCGGCGCCTGTGGGCGTTACGAGCTCGCCAGCGACCGGTGCAGGCGTGAGAGCGATATTGCCCGCCTGGCACAGGTTGACGACAGCGGGGACGGGAATGGGCATGAGGCCGTGTGCACAGCGGATGGTTCCGTGGCCCTCGGAGAGCGACTCGACCACGATGTCCTCAATGCCCAGGTCATCGAGGCAGATGGCGACAGAGCAGACGTCGACGATGGAGTCGATGGCGCCCACCTCGTGGAACATGACGGTCTCGGGCGTTTTGCCGTGAGCCTTGGCCTCGGCAGCGGCGAGTGCGGTAAAGATGGCGAGGGCGCGACGCTTGGCGCCATCGCTTAGCTGCGAGCCATCGATAATGGCGGTGACGTCCGCCAAAGACCGGTGGTGATGGTGGTGGGCGTGATGATGCCCCTCGTGGCCATGGCCGTGGATCTCATGGTCATGGTCGTGTGTGTGCTCGTGCTCATGCTCGTCATGGTCATGATGGTGGTGCTCATGCTCATGCATATGCTCGACAGCTGCTTCGTTGCCGTAGAGCCAGGCCATATCGTGGTCGTGGTTCTCGAGCTCCTCTGCCAGCTGAACATCAAAGTCGCAGGCGTCGATACCATGCTTGCTTACGCGTGTGACGGCGATCGTAAAGCCGTCGACCGGCAGCGTGGCGAGCTGCTCGCGCAGGTGCTCCTCGCTGGCGCCTAGGTCGAGCAGGGCCGCGACGGTCATATCGCCGCTGATGCCCGAGGTGCCGTCGATGATAAGCGTGTGCTGATGATTGGACATGGAATGCTCCTTAACGGGCGCAGGGCGTGCCGGCGCTCAGATGATTGATAAGACTTGCCTGGTAGGCGGCACCAAAGCCGTTGTCGATATTGACGACCGAAACGCCGCTGGCGCAGGAGTTGAGCATGGCGAGCAGCGCGGCTACGCCACCAAAGCTCGCGCCGTAACCCACGCTGGTGGGAACGGCTATGACCGGACAGCTTACCAGGCCGCCGACAACGCTCGCCAGTGCGCCCTCCATGCCGGCGATGGCGATGACCACCTGCGCCTGAGCAAGCTCCTCGGCATGCGCGAGTAGGCGGTGCAGGCCGGCGACACCTACGTCGTAGAGGCGGTCGACCTCGTTGCCATAGAACTCGGCCGTCAACGCGGCTTCCTCGGCGACGGGCAGGTCGCTCGTGCCGGCGCAGGCGACAACGATGCGTCCGTTGCCGGTAGGGGAGGGCTTGCCGCCCACGAGGGCGAGCTGTGCGTCCGGGACATATCCCAGGTCGATGCCGTTGCCGAGAAGCTCAGCGGTGCGCGCGGCTTTTTCGGCATCCAGGCGCGTGACCAGGATGCGCTCCTGGCCGGCATCGCGCAGTGCTTCGATAATGGCGGCAATCTGATCGGCGATTTTACCGGCCCCGTAGACAACCTCGCCGGCTCCCTGGCGCACCCCGCGCGAAAGATCAAGCTGCGCAAAGCCCAAATCGGCGGTCGGAGCCGTCTGGATGCGCGTGAGGGCGTCGGCAGGGGTGACTGCTCCGCCGGCAACATCGCTCAGCAGCTGCTCTAGATCTCGCTTATCCATATATGTTCCCTTCGACGGCGCAAAGTTTAGCACTCAAAGGGTATGTTTCCGAACACTAAGACAGAATTGTTCGGAAACTATAGGACAGACTGATTCAATTGCTAGACGGATTGGCTAGTCGCGCAGGATGATGTCCATGGCGAGCATCAGATTGCGCTCGTCGATGGCAAACGGGGCGGCCTCGCGCGTCTTGGGCTTGGCACAAAACGCGATGCCCGTGCCCGCGGCCTGAATCATGGGGATGTCGTTGGCACCGTCGCCGATCGCGACGGTGTGGGCCATATCGACGCCGCACTCAACTGCCCAGTCCAGCAGCTGGATGAGCTTGGACTCCTTGGTCACAATGTCGGCAGCCAACTTACCGGTGAGCTTGCCGTCCACGACCTCCAGACGATTGGCCAGGCAAAAGTCGATGGCCGCGGCGGCCACGATCTTATCGGCGACTTCGTGAAAGCCGCCACTCACGACGCCGACCTTCCAACCCTTGCTGTGTGCCGAGCGCACAAGCTCCAACGCGCCGGGGGTAAATGTCACGCGCTCAAAGGTGCGCTCGAACACGCTCTCGTCCAGGTCGGCGAGCAGCCCCACGCGCTCCTCGAGCGCCTGCTTAAAGTCAAGCTCGCCGCGCATGGCGCGTTCGGTGATCTGTGCCACCTGCTCGCCCACGCCGGCCTCTTCGCCCAACAGGTCGATGACCTCCTGGTTGATGAGCGTGGAGTCGATATCCATAACGATGAGGCGTGCAGTCATGGCGGGCCTTTCCGAGTGCTGTTTTATTGGGGCACATTGTCGCACGTGGCGCGCGTTGGCGACGGTCACGGTGCGTCAATTGTTTCGTCTCCGTCAAGTCTTTGGGCAAGAGTTACTTTTTCGCGGCACATCGTCGCGGGTGCGATAATATAGAACGCCATGTCTGGCTGCGCGGTTTACGCAGGCTGGGCAAATCTGTACGACGCCGCCCGGAACGACACGGGGCGGCACAGATCCATAAAGGAGGATCACTGGTATGAGCCAGACCCGTCCCATCGATGAGCATTCCATGCACACCCGTACCTGCGGCGAGCTTCGCTTCGAGAACGTGGGCGAAGAGGTCACCCTCACCGGTTGGGTGAGCCGTCGCCGCGACCACGGCGGCCTTATTTTCTGCGACCTTCGCGACCGCGAGGGCATCACGCAGCTCACCTTCGACCCCGAGCACTCCGACGGCGATGCCTTTAAAATCGCCGAGACCATGCGTCCCGAGTGGCCCATCAAGATCCACGGCGTCGTGCGCGCTCGTGGTGAGGAGACCACCAACACCAAGCTCGCGACCGGCGAGATCGAGGTCCTGACCGACCACGCCGAGGTACTCAATACGTCCGTCACCCCGCCGTTCCAGATCGAGGACGGCATCGAGACCAGCGAGGACACCCGTCTGCGCTATCGTTATCTGGACCTCCGTCGTCCCGAGATGATGGCCAACCTCAAACTGCGCTCCGACTTCACCTTTGCCATTCGCGAAGCGCTGCACAACCGTGAGTTCATGGAGGTCGAGACGCCCTCCCTGTTCAAGTCCACGCCCGAGGGCGCCCGCGACTTCATCGTTCCCAGCCGTATTCAGCCGGGCAATTTCTACGCTCTGCCGCAGTCCCCGCAGCTCCTGAAGCAGCTGCTTATGGTCGGTGGCGTCGAGCGCTACTACCAGGTTGCCAAGTGCTTCCGCGACGAGGACCTGCGTGCCGACCGTCAGCCCGAGTTCACCCAGGTCGATATCGAGATGTCCTTCGTGGACCAGAATGATGTCATGAGCGCGCTCGAAGAGGTCTTGGCCGACGCCTTCGGCCGCATGGGTGTCGAGATGCCCACGCCGCTGCGTCGCATGAACTACTGGGAGGCCATGGACACCTATGGCTCCGACAAGCCCGATACCCGCTATGGCATGCACTTGGTCGACCTGACCGACATCTTTGCCAACTCCAAGTTCAAGGTCTTTGCGACTGCTGCAAACGAGGAGGGCTCTGTCGTCAAGGCCATCAACGCCAAGGGCGCCGGTGCCTGGGCACGTGCCAAGATCGATAAGCTTGCCGGCGTGGCCTCCACGTTTGGCGCCAAGGGCCTGGCCTGGATCGCCTTCCGCGAGGACGGCTCCATCAACAGCCCCATCGTCAAGTTCTTCTCGGACGAGGAGATGGCGGCTCTGCGCGAGCGCATGGACGTCGAGCCCGGCGACCTTGTGATGTTCGCCGCCGGTCCGCGCCTGCTCTCTGACGAGATCCTGGGCGGCATGCGCTCCCACATGGCCAACGCGCTCGAGATCAAGCGCGAGGGTCACGATTTCCTGTGGGTCGTCAACTTCCCGCTGTTCCACTGGGACGAGGACCGCAAGGCCTATGCAGCCGAGCACCAGCCGTTCACCCTGCCGACCGAGACCGACATCGCCAAGATCGAGGCCGATCCGCTGGCAGCCGGTTCTTGCACCTACGACTTTGTCATGGACGGCTTTGAGGCTGGCGGCGGCGGTATGCGTATCCACAACGCCGAGATGCAGATGTCCATGCTCAAGCTCCTGGGCTTTACCGAGGAGCGCGCCGAGTCGCAGTTCGGCTTCCTCATGGAGGCGCTCAAGTTTGGTGCGCCCCCGATGGGCGGTTTCGCTCTGGGTCTGGACCGCGTGTGCATGCTGCTCACCGGCTCCGACTCCATCCGCGACGTCATGGCGTTCCCCAAGACGGCCAGCGGCTCCGACCTCATGTCGGGCGCCCCGAGTGCCGTTTCTGGCGCCCAGCTCAAGGACGTCAGCCTGCGCCTGATGTAGGCGAGTGGCTACATATTGCCTGCAACGAGGGAAGGACGCGTGCCTTCCCTCGTTTTTTATGCGCCGAGGTTGTGAGGGCATGGGGTGACCGGACGTCGCGGAAAGCCCTGCCCAGGTTTCTTATAGCGAGTCTCTCTGAACGAGCTGCATGTGCATGACAGTGGTGGTGGGCGCGGCGCCGTTGATCATATCGAGCGCAATGTCTGCGGCCATGCGGCCTTCCTCGCGAAGCGGCTGACGAATGGTCGTCAACGCGGGGACGCTGCGAGCTGCGACCTCGTGGTCATCGAAGCCCACAATCGAAACGTCCTTGGGTACGCTAATTCCCGCTTCGTTGAATGCGGCGATAACGCCGGTTGCGATACGGTCCGATCCGCATAGCACGCCGTCGGCATGTATTTCGCGCGCGAGCAGCCGCCGCGTGGCTTGGTAGCCGTCTCCGCTGCTCCATCCGGTATAGATGACATTTTCATCCGGAAGGCTTTCGCCCAAAATTGCACGGTAGCCGCGAAGGCGGTCGACGACGGCGGGGTTATCCTGCGGCCCCAGCACGGCAACGATGTCCTTGCGTCCGCGATCTTTCATGGCGAGCGCCGCAAAGCGTCCGCCCTCTTCGTCGTCGGAGTAGACCGTCGAGAACACGTCGCGATAGGGATGGCCCTCGAGCTGGCCGCATAACACAGTGGGCACGCCCAGCTCGCGTAGCACCTCGAGCAGCTCACTGCCCTTGTAGGGCGAGACATCGATGACGGCGTCAAACGAGCGGCGCTCAAAATGCTCGCGTGCGCGATTGCGCTCATGCGAGGAAGATGCCTGCAAGATCACGGGTAGGTAAGACGACTCCGAAAGTTCCTCGGTAATACCGCTTAAAAACTCACTGTAGGTGGGATCGCTAAACAGCTCGCTCAAAGGCTCGGTAACCAGTACGGCGATAATTTCCGTGCGACCGACGGCGAGTGCCCGGCCGCGTGCGTTGGGTACAAAATTGACTTCCTTGGCAGCCGCGCGGACGCGTTTTTTAGTTTCCTCGCTAATGCGGGGGGAGTCGTTGAGGGCACGCGATGCCGTGGAGCGCGAAACACCGGCAGCTGCAGCAACCTCGGCAAGCGTCGGTGCGGTGCGAACTGGTTGGGTCATGGCGTCTCCTGGAAAATGCGGTCGATGTTGTTACTGATACGGGCTGGTGCGGATACAGCTTACTATAGTGCGCCTGAACAGCGTTCATGGTATCCGGTGACCGGTGCCGTTTTGCAATCAAACTGCGACTGAGCACGGCATGTATGGGCGAGACATGGGCAGGCGCGACAGTTGTCTGAGAGTTCAAGAATGATGCCCTGTGCTGTGTACCTAAGCTTAGGGTGACATAAGTAGCATGGTTGTACAACCGGTTGCACCGTTAATCCGGCAAAATCGACCGTTCGGCGGACAACCGGTTGCACAGATTTTTGCACCGCCCGTAAGATAAGGACAACCGGTTGCACAAAGAAGCACTACGATGACGAAGGAGCATCACCATGGACGCCATTAACGATTGGGAAAACCAAGCGCTCACCCACAGGAACCGCCTGGCACCCCATGCGTACTTTATGGGTTATGAGACCGCCGATCTCGCCGCTACGTACAGCCGCGAGCTGTCGCGCGGATTTGTCCAGCTGTCCGGCTCGTGGCAGTTCCGCCTTTTTGAGGGCCCCGCGGCCGTCTCCAACGAGGCGCTTTGCACGTACGAGCCCGAGTGGGATCACGTGGAGGTTCCGCACCTGTGGCAGGTAGACGGCTATGGTAACCTTGCCTACACCGATGAGGGTTTTCCGTTCCCGGTGGATCAGCCGTTCGTTCCCTCCGACGACCCCACGGGCGTCTACCAGCGCATCGTCAACCTTCCCGCCGTGCCTGCCGGCGCTCGCGAGATCATTCGCTTCGACGGTATCGAGAGCTACGGCGAGCTGTATGTCAACGGCAAGTTTATCGGCATGACCAAGGGTTCGCGCCTGTCCGCCGAGTTTGACGTGACCGACGCGCTCGTCGAGGGCGACAACCTGTTTGCGGTCAAGGTTCTGCAGTACAGCGATGGTAGCTACATCGAGGACCAGGACATGTGGTGGGCGTCGGGCATCTTCCGCGATGTGTACCTCATGCAGCGTCCCGCCGCGCATCTGGTCGACTTTAGGTTCCGCACGCACCGCGAGGGCGATGCCGCCCTGATCACGCTCGATACGGTTGCCGAGGGCGCAAGCCGCGTTGTGTATACGCTCGGCGATGGCCAGAATGTGGTCGCTACAGGCGAGTGCGTCGACGGCCATGCCGAGTGCAGCGTTGCCGATGCCCACTTCTGGAACCCCGAGGACCCCTTCCTCTATGACCTTACGCTTGAGGTCTACGACGGCGACGAGGTCAGCGAGTACGTTCCGCATCGCCAGGGTCTTGCCGAGGTGACGGTCGAGGGCAATCATATCTACCTCAACGGCACCTACTTTAAGATGCATGGCGTCAACCGCCACGATCACGACGATCACAAGGGCCGCGCCGTGGGCCTCGAGCGCATGCGCCGTGACCTGGAGCTCATGAAGCAGCACAACATCAACGCGGTGCGCACGTCCCACTACGCCAACGACCCGCGCTTCTACGAGCTGTGCGACGAGTACGGCATCATGCTGGTCGCCGAGACCGATATGGAGAGCCACGGCTTCGAGAATATCGGCAATATCGCCCTGGTCACCGACGACCCTGCCTGGGAGCCGGCTTACGTTGACCGTGTTGAGCGCCTGGTGATGCAGGAGCGCAACCACGCGTGCATCATCATGTGGTCGATGGGCAACGAGAGCGGCTATGGCTGCAACATCCGCGCGATGTACGCCAAAGCTCACGAGCTCGACGGTCGTCCGGTCCACTACGAGGAGGATCGCAACGCCGATACCGTCGACGTCATTTCCACGATGTACTCCCGCGTGTCGCAGATGAACGACTTTGGCGAGCATCCGTTCCCCAAGCCGCGCATCAACTGCGAGTACGGCCACTCCATGGGTAATGGTCCCGGAGGCCTGTCCGAGTACCAAGAGGTCTTCGATCGCTGGGATTGCATCCAGGGCCAGTTTATTTGGGAATGGTGCGATCACGGTCTGGCTGCTGTGACCGAGGACGGCGTTGCCTACGACATGTATGGCGGCGACAACGGCGATTACCCCAACAACAGCAACTTCTGCATCGACGGCATGGTGTTCCCCTGGCAGCAGCCGAGCCCGGGCCTTACCGAGTACGGCCAGGTCATCTGCCCGGTCCGCATGGCTTATGACGCCGAGGCGGGCGAGCTGACCGTCACCAACAAGCGTTGGTTTACCACCCTCGAAGATGTTTGCCTGTCGGCCGAGACCCTGGTGGACGGCGACGTGGTCTGCCGCAAGACGCTCATGCCCGGTGCGGTTGCCCCCGGCGAGTCCGTCCAGCTGCCACTGGTGATTCGCGAGGCTGCAGTGGGCGAGACCCTGCTGACCGTGCACGCCTATACCATGGCGGTTCACACCTGGTGCGAGCCGATGTTCCAGCTGGGCGCAAGCCAGTTTGCCATCGCAAACCATCCGGCGCCGGCCATCGCGGCTCCCACTCGTCCTGAGCTTACGGTTGAGGAGACCGAGCAGGAGATTCGCATTCACTCCCTCAACGGCGAGCTGACCTTCAGCAAGGTCAACGGTACCGTGAGCGAGTGGAAGGCATCCGGCCGCGACGTCATGACCTCCGGTCCCCAGGTTGGTTTTTGGCATCCGCTCGTCGATAACCACGCCCAGGAGTATGACTCCCTGTGGAAGGACAACTTCATCGATGTGATGCAGACGTCTACCCGCAAGGTTTCTTGGAAGCAGGACGGCAATGCGGTCGTCGTTACCGTGAGCCAGCGTGTCGCTCCTCCCGTCCGCGCGTTCGGCATGCGCGTCGAGCTCGTCTACAGCGTGCTTCCGAGCGGTCGCGTCGACCTCAAGGTTTCCGGCGAGCCCTACGGCGACTATTCGGACATTATCCCGCGCATCGGCATCTCCTTCGAGGTTCCCGGTTGTGATCGTGCCGTCGAGTGGTATGGCCACGGCCCGGGTGAGAACTATCCGGACTCGCTGCGCGCCAACCCGGTCGGTCATTACCGCACTACGGTCGACGACATGTTCACGCCCTACGTCATGCCTCAGGACTGCGCCAACCGCGAGGGTACCCGCTGGGTTGCCCTGCGCTCTAGCCACGGTGACGGCGTGCTGGTGACTCGTCCAGCCGACGCCGCTTCCAACCCGTTCTCATTCTCTGCATGGCCCTATAGCTGCGAGGCTATCGATAACGCCAAGCATGTCTACGATCTTGTCCCGGGCGACACGGTTACGATCAACATCAACGACCAGCTGCTCGGCCTTGGCTCGAACTCTTGGGGTTCCGAGGTGCTCGATTCCTATCGCACCCGTTTTGAGAGCTTCAGCTTTGAGGTGTCCCTGCGACCGCTGACGTCTGCCGATTTGGCTCAGGCGCTGGCGCCCATTAAGGAGGCATAAGTCATGCATGTCTTTAACTCGCGTGCCGATTTCGACGCCCAGATGAAGTCCGTCAAGAAGTGGATGCGTACCGGTCAGGCACTCGACGGTGTTTCTGAACTGCAGCACGATGTGGCGTACTCTATCGGCGACTCGCTGGTGTATTGGTGGGTGAACGCCCACGAGGCGGCTACTGCCGATCTGGTCGGTCACCGTCGCTACCATGCCGTGCTCGCCCCGCTCGACGGCGATCTGACCGTCGAGGTGGCTTCCAAGGCCGATCTTACCTGCACGCGCGCCTACAGCGATATCGACGATCGCGAGCGCTTTGAGGGTACGGGGGAGACCGTGACGATTCCCGCCGGCGGCGTTGCCGTCGTCGAAATTGACGAGGCCTACCGTGTTATCGCCGAGGCTTCGGATCCCCGCGTCGTGGTACTGCACGTGACGGTCGAAGGTTATTCCTTCCCCAACAAGTAGTATTCGTCCGTTTGGACGTTTGCTTCGCGCCGCTAAGGGGGATGGTTTTGTTGACTCCCTTTTCCCCATTCCCCTTAACAGGTGCGCCGTCCGCGATTGCACTTGCAGCTCGGACGGTTTTAGATGACATTTAACAGATGATTGGGAGGGCTTATGAGCTCTGAAAAACGAGGAACGATTGGTTCGTTCGCTCTGCTGGGCATGACGGTCGCCGCCGTGTTCGGCATCAAGAACATCATCAACAACAACGCGGCTATCGGCTTGGCAGCAGCGCCGTCATTCTTTTTTGCCACGCTTTTGTACTTTGTCCCCTATACCCTAGTTACCGCAGAGTTCGTCGGCCTCAACAAGGACTCCGAGTCTGGCGTGTACGCATGGGTTAAGACCTCGATGGGTGGTCGCTGGGCGTTCCTGACGGCATTTAGCTACTGGTTCGTTAACCTGTTCTTCTTTGCGTCCGTCCTGCCCAACGTCATCATCTACGCGAGCTACGTGTTCTTTGGTGCCAACGCCGAGCTTTCGCAGCTGTGGATCACCATTATCGAGATCGTCGTCTTTGCTATCGCCACGTGGGTTTCGACCAAGGGCGCTAAGTGGATCGGCTCCATTTCCTCCTTCGGCTCGACCGCGGCTCTCGGCCTGACTGCCGTGTTCATCCTGCTGTCCCTGGCCGCTGCCTTTGGCGGCGTCGAGTTTGCCACGGCTCCTACTCCGGCTAACATGGCACCCGACACGAGCAACTTTGCAACTACGTGGGGCTTCTTCGGTACGCTTGCCTGGATCATCCAGGGCGTTGGCGGCGCTGAGTCCGTCGGCGTGTTCCTTAACGACCTTAAGGGCGGCGTCAAGGCCTTCGTGCGCACCGTCGTTATCGCCGGCCTGACCATCGGCCTTCTGTATGCAGGCGCTTCGCTGCTGGTCAACCTGTTCATCCCCGAGGGCGGCGTTGCCATCTCCACCGGTATCTTCGACGTATTCGGCGCTGTCTTTGCCCACTTTGGCATTCCCATGGAAGTGTCCACGCGCGTCATTGGCCTGATCCTTCTCGCCGCCACGCTGGGCTCCCTCATGATGTGGACCTCCGCTCCCATCAAGGTTTTCTTCACCGAGATCCCCAAGGGCGTCTTTGGTGACAAGATCGTCGAGCTCAACGAGCACGGCATTCCCGCCCGCGCCGCTTGGCTGCAGTTCGCCATCGTCGTCCCCATCCTGGTCATCCCGGCCCTGGGCTCCGGCAACCTAGACGACCTGCTCATGATCGTCACCAACATGACGGCTGCCACTGCTCTGCTCCCGCCGCTGCTGATCCTGCTTGCCTACTTTATGCTGCGCAAGAACTTCGACGCTGCTCCCCGTGGCTTCCGTATGGGATCGCGTACCTTTGGCCTGGTCGTCGCTGCATTCCTGCTTGTGGTCTTCTGCTTTGTGCTTGTCTGCGGCACCATCCCGCTCGATCAGCCGCTGTGGCTGACGCTGGTCTACAACGTTGGCGGTGTGGTTGTCTTCCTGGGCCTTGCCGTGATGTGGTACAACCGCTATATCAACCGCCTGCGCGAGACCGATCCCGAGGCCGCCGAGAGCGAGCTGCGCCCCTCCGTCCTCGACATGATGGAGTAGCGGCTAGGATTAATCTACGGCTGTGGAATAAATCGATTCCCTTTCCTAAGGAGGGGCCTTACGAGGCCCCTCCTTTTGTGTTTTGGGGCATGGTTTTGGACCCCGTGGTCAAAAAATGCCAAATATGAGTACTGTTGCAAAAGAAGTGCCATATTTTTCGGCCTGCTCTGAGCGAAAATGGGCTCAAAATCGATTTATCTAACTCCCT
>OODE01001900.1_pt1 | contig 12127 bp, 9 predicted proteins | sample 1671771 | NCBI WGS metagenome assembly OODE01 (sample SAMN06348191, study PRJEB24527) | human gut metagenome | biome: human gut; feature: ankylosing spondylitis patient; material: feces | host: Homo sapiens | place: China | collected 2015-10 | reverse complement strand
AACTTATCATGGAATTCGAAAAAGAATTCGGTATCTCTATTCCTGATGACCAAGCAGAAAAGATTGGTACTGTAGGTGATGCTGTATCTTATATCGAAGAACACGCTAAGTAATTATCCGATTTCATCAATATGGAATTAAAAAGAGTGGTAGTAACAGGCCTTGGCGCCATTACTCCCGTTGGCAACAGCGTTCCCGAATTTTGGGAAAACATTGTGAACGGGGTTAGTGGAGCAGGGCCTATTACTCATTTTGATGCGTCGTTATTCAAGACCCAATTCGCATGCGAAGTGAAAGACTTCGATGCAACGAAATACATAGACCGTAAAGAAGCAAGAAAGATGGACCTGTATACTCAATATGCCATCGCTGTTGCTAAAGAAGCGGTGAGTGATTCCGGTCTTGACGTCGAGAAAGAAGACTTGAACAAAATCGGTGTTATTTTCGGCGCCGGTATTGGTGGTATACATACATTTGAAGAAGAGGTAGGCAACTACTACACTCGTCAGGAAATGGGTCCGAAGTTTAATCCGTTCTTCATCCCGAAGATGATCTCGGATATCGCTGCCGGACAGATTTCTATCATGTATGGCTTCCATGGTCCTAACTACGCGACTTGTTCGGCATGTGCTACTTCTACCAATGCCATTGCAGATGCGTTTAACCTGATTCGTCTGGGCAAAGCAAATGTGATTGTATCCGGTGGTTCGGAAGCGGCTATCTTCCCCGCAGGTGTAGGCGGTTTCAATGCTATGCATGCTCTGTCAACCCGCAACGACGAGCCCGAAAAGGCTTCACGTCCGTTCAGTGCAAGCCGTGACGGCTTCATCATGGGCGAAGGTGGCGGTTGCTTGATTCTGGAAGAATTGGAACATGCGAAAGCCCGTGGTGCTAAAATCTATGCAGAAGTTGCCGGCGTAGGCATGTCTGCTGATGCACATCACCTGACAGCTTCTCATCCGGAAGGTCTTGGAGCCAAACTTGTGATGATGAATGCATTGGAAGATGCGGAAATGGACCCGAAAGAAGTGGATTATATCAATGTACACGGTACATCTACTCCGGTTGGTGACATTTCGGAAGCAAAAGCGATTAAAGAAGTATTCGGTGATCATGCGTTCGAGTTGAACATCAGTTCAACAAAATCAATGACAGGTCACTTGCTGGGTGCTGCCGGTGCGGTAGAATCAATTGCAAGTATCCTTGCCATCAAGAACGGCATTGTTCCCCCGACTATCAACCATGAAGAAGGTGACGACGACGAAAATATCGACTATAACCTTAATTTCACGTTCAATAAAGCACAGAAACGCGAAGTTAATGTTGCCTTGTCCAACACATTCGGATTCGGCGGTCATAATGCGTGCGTTATCTTCAAAAAATACGCTGAGTAAAATCGTGTTACGAAACCAAATAGATAAGATAAGGCTCTTGTTCCACAGGGATAGAGAGTCTTATCTTTGTTTTTACCGGATACTCGGTTTCTACCCGCGTAACATCCAGCTCTATGAGCAGGCTCTCTTACATAAATCCTCATCTGTCCGTTCGGACAAGGGGCGTCCGTTAAACAATGAGCGTCTGGAATTTTTAGGTGATGCCATTCTCGACGCTATCGTAGGCGATATCGTCTACAAACGTTTTGAAGGGAAGCGGGAAGGTTTCCTGACAAACACACGTTCCAAGATTGTACAACGGGAGACTTTAAACAAACTTGCCGTAGAGATCGGACTGGACAAACTTATTAAATATTCAACCCGTTCTTCTTCCCACAACAGCTATATGTACGGGAATGCTTTCGAGGCATTTATCGGAGCGATCTACCTGGACCAAGGATATGAACGCTGCAAACAGTTTATGGAGCAGCGAATCATTAATCGTTATATTGATCTGGATAAAATCTCCCGTAAAGAAGTAAACTTCAAATCAAAACTGATCGAATGGAGCCAAAAGAGCAAACTGGAGGTTTCTTTTGAACTGATTGAGCAATTCCTTGATCAGGACAGCAATCCTGTTTTCCAGACAGAAGTACGCATTGAAGGACTTCCTGCCGGAACCGGAACCGGATATTCCAAGAAAGAATCCCAACAGAATGCCGCCCAGATGGCTATAAAGAAAGTAAAGGACCCGATTTTCATGGCAACCGTCAACGAAACCAAAATGCAGCAATCAGCAATGGCAGCCGAACCTGAACCCGAAATGGATGCAGACTCTGATATCGAATTACTGAATGACAATATATTGGAAGAAAATGAGTTCGACAATGAGATTACGGCAGAACCGATCGTGAAATCTATCCAAAGCAAATCCCCATGCGACGTCCCTGAATCACCAGATCGTGATCTTCACTAACCAACTTTAGTTTCCCAGCCACTTCTTCCAAAGGGATAGAAGCAATAGTATCTCCTTTTAGTGCAACCATACGCCCGAATTCCCCGTTGGCAATCAGTTCCGTCGCGTGTCCGCCCATCCGGGTAGAGAGATTACGGTCATAAGGAGTAGGCGAACCACCACGTTGAATATACCCTAATACGGTTTCACGGGTTTCAATACCCGTCTCATACTCTATTTCCTGTGCAATGTATTCCGCAGCACGTTTACGGCCGTCCGTCCGAATGCCTTCAGCTACTACTACAATAGAATATGGTTTCCCCTTTTTCAATCTTTCCAGAATAGTGTTTCCTATGTTTTTAATGCTATAAGGTATTTCAGGCACAAGAATAACATCTCCCCCTCCTGCCATACCGGAATACAAAGCAATCCAACCCGCTTTATGTCCCATGACTTCAATCACCATCACCCTTTTATGAGAACTTGCGGTAGAATGCAACCGGTCGATAGCATCTGTAGCAATACTTACAGCCGAGTCGAAACCAAAAGAGATATCCGTCCCCCAGATATCGTTGTCAATGGTTTTAGGAACCGAAACGATATTTACACCCATGGCAGCAAATTTGGCAGCCGTCTTTTGCGTTCCGTTTCCACCGATACAGACAACACAATCCAATCCCATTTCCCGAATATTCTGAAAGATCAGTGCAGGTTTATCGACATCCGAAATAACACCTCCTTTTTTAAAAGGCTTCTCGCGGGAAGTCCCCAACATCGTTCCACCAAGATTCAGCAAACCCGATAAAGATTTATCGGTAAAGGATTCTACATCTTTTGTGAGCAACCCCTGAAAGCCGCTATGAATACCTACCACTTCCATACCGTAGTAGTTAATGGCAGTTTTGCACACGCCACGAATCGTGGCATTAATACCGGGACAGTCCCCGCCGGATGTTAAGATTCCAATTCTCATTGTCGCATTTTTTAGTCTAAAACTCGGGATTTATATGGAAGTCGTCAATTTTTAACGATTATTTCCGTCGTAAAGATAGAAAAAAAAGATAAATAAGTTACTTTTGCACGACTAAACATTATTATGTTAAAGCAGAAATGAATATTACAAAAATTATTAGTAAGACTTTCGATTCCCGTTTAAAACAGATAGACCTATATGCTACTCAGGCCAGTGAGATACAGCATAGTGTACTAAACCGCTTAGTACATCAGGCTGCTCAGACAGAATGGGGAAAAAAGTACGACTATTCCTCGATCCGCAGCTATGAAGACTTCAGAAAACGTGTTCCAATCCAGACTTATGAGGAAATCAAGCCGTATGTAGAACGTTTGCGGGCAGGAGAACAGAATCTGCTTTGGCCGTCGGAAATACGTTGGTTCGCCAAATCTTCCGGAACGACAAATGATAAAAGTAAATTCCTCCCTGTCAGTAAGGAAGCACTGCAAGACATTCATTACAGAGGAGGAAAAGACGCTGCCGCACTTTACTTCCGCATCAACCCGGACAGCCATTTCTTTTCAGGAAAAGGATTGATCCTAGGGGGAAGCCATAGTCCGAATCTCAATTCTAATCATAGCCTGGTAGGAGATTTATCTGCTATTTTGATTCAAAATGTCAATCCGCTTATCAATTTTGTCCGTGTGCCCAGCAAGAAAATCGCACTAATGAGCGAATGGGAAACCAAGATAGAGGCGATAGCCAACAGTACTATTCCGGTCAACGTCACAAGTTTATCCGGCGTACCGTCGTGGATGTTGGTGCTTATCAAACAGATCCTTGAAAAAACAGGCAAACAGACGTTGGAAGAAGTATGGCCGAATCTGGAAGTTTTCTTCCACGGAGGAGTTGCATTTACTCCTTACCGTGAGCAATACAAGCAAGTGATTCATTCACCGAAGATGCACTATGTAGAGACCTACAATGCTTCCGAGGGTTATTTCGGCACACAGAACGATCTTTCAGATCCTGCAATGTTGCTGATGATCGACTACGGAATCTTCTACGAATTTGTTCCGTTGGAAGAAGTTGACAAAGAGAATCCACGTGCCTATTGCCTTGAGGAAGTGGAGCTTAACAAGAATTACGCAATGGTCATTTCGACCTCTTGCGGTTTGTGGAGGTATATGATTGGGGATACAGTGAAATTTACCGGCAAGAACCCTTATAAATTTGTCATTACCGGACGAACCAAACATTTCATCAATGCTTTTGGCGAGGAACTAATCGTAGATAATGCGGAAAAAGGACTGGCAAAGGCTTGTTCGGAAACAGGGGCGCAAGTGAGTGAATATTCTGCCGCACCGGTGTTTATGGACGAACATGCCAAATGCCGCCACCAATGGTTAATAGAGTTCGCTAAAATGCCGGATTCCGTTGAGAAGTTCGCAGCAATACTGGATGCAACATTAAAGGAAGTAAACTCCGACTATGAGGCGAAACGTTGGAAAGATATTGCATTGCAACCCTTGGAAGTAATCGTTGCCCGACCGGGACTATTCCATGACTGGCTGGCACAGAGAGGGAAGTTGGGAGGACAGCACAAAGTCCCCAGACTCAGCAATACACGTGAATACATAGAGACAATGCTGGCGTTGAATTCCAGCCCTCAAATATAGAGATACTTATCATATAGTTATTACAGGTTTTCTTTTTTGCAAAGATTACTTGCCTGAGACCCGGGTGTCGTGTAGACGGAATCCGGGTCTCAGCATGGATGAGACTTGGGTTCGCACAAGTTATTCCGGCTGTCGGATAGTTATCGGGCTTTTACTATAATCCCTCCCCCCAGCAGCAAATCATCTTTATAGAATGCGGCAGCTTGTCCCGGAGCAATAGCAGTCAACGGTTCATGAAGCTGTATATGCAATAAGTGTTCCGGAGTAACAGTTACCGTACCGTGATTCTCCTGTTTGCGGTACCGTATCTTCACGATTATATCAGAACAACCGAGTACACGGTTTTCGTTTATCAAGTTCCAATTCTCCAGCCACATTTCTGTTTTCTCTAGAGATTGAAGAGGGGCAAGTACTATCTCATTCTTTTCCGGAAATATATCTTTCACAAAAACAGGACGATTCAGATGTATCCCTAGCCCGCGTCTCTGTCCGATGGTATAAAAAGGATATCCTTCATGCCAAGCAATAAAATGCCCCGTTTCATCGACAAACCGCCCTCGTCTGACTATTTCTGACCATTTCTGACCATGTGCGGTAAAAAGCTGATCATTTTTATCCAACCAGTTTTTTAAAAAACTCCGATAATCCATTGGACAGAAACAAACCCCTAAGCTGTCCTTTTTAGTAGCAACTTTCCGGAAGCCACGTTCAGCAGCCAATGCACGGGCTTCCACTTTCGTGATATCCCCCATTGGCAATAACATTCTACGGAGAATATCTTGTTTCAATCCCCATAAAAAGAACGTCTGATCCTTGTCCGAATCAGTCGCAGATGTGATATAATAGGTATCTTCCAACTTAACTTTCCGAACGTAATGCCCTGTGGCAATATAGAATATGCCCATTTCATCGGCAAGTTCCGCTAACAACGGCCATTTCAAATAATTATTGCATAAGGTACAGGGAACCGGCGTACGCCCCGCCATATATTCCTGCACGAAATACTCAATGATCTGCTTATTGAATACTTCACGGGCATCGTACGTTATATGACGGATTCCCAAATGCTCCGCCAAACTACGGGCATCTTCCAGATATTCGGTCGAGCCATTTAATTCATAAAAACGAAAAGTCACCCCGATCACCTCATATCCGGCCTCCAGCAGTCTCATAGCGGCAACGGAACTATCCGTACCGCCACTCATTCCTAACAATACTCGTTTGTTTTCTTCTATCATGCTGCAAAATTAAGGATTTTCCCGTATCTTTGTCAGTTAAAGCCCAAAGAGAATGAGAGAGAAAACAACTAACGGACAAGTCATCATCGTTTATACAGAGCATCCTGTGTTTGGTATACTACTGATCCCTTACATAGCAGAGCGACTGGAAGATGGCACGTTGCAGTTGATTGAACAGGCTTTTCACGCTTCTCCCGAAGCTATTGAACAAATGAATGAAGCAGAAAGACAAGCCATCGACATCGCTTCTCACTATACAGAGAAATATTTAATGGGAGCCTATTCCCGCGAAAAGACAGTATCACGCTTCCTGCATAAGTTATCTCAAGATCCTGAGAAAGTAAAGAATAACATTCGGCCATTTATTGAAGGCAAACTACTCGAGATGCTTACTCTCATACGGGAAAACGGGTTATCTTTTTATCAGAAACAGCCCGGAAGCAAAGTGTTGTACGCCCACCATGCTTATCACGTACATCCACATGACGCCGAAGTCCGCTTTACATTTCATGTCGACAGCAGTACTTTCCGCTATCAACTGCAATGTTATTATGAGAAGCAACCATTTTCATTGGACGACCAAAAACCCGTTATCGCATTAACTGCCTCACCGGCTACTCTATTGTTAGGGATGAATTTATACTTCTTTCCACACATAGATAGTGTCCGGCTCTTACCCTTCACCAAGAAAAAGGCAATTAGTGCAAGTGCCGCTCAACTCGAAAAGTATATCGACAATATTGTCATTCCGATTGCACGCTATCACGAAATCATAACCGAAGGGTGGGATATCCCTGAAGAAAGATGTGCCTGCGAAGCATTACTGTCACTTGAAGACATCACTCATAGCGAACAGTTGTTGCAGCTTGGTTTTCGTTATAGAGACCAGCTATTTACATCAGACAACGGAGCAGCAATGAAGAAAATCATTTATCGGAAAGACTCCGGTGAGGTATCCTTCTTCCGGCGGGATATTGTCGCCGAAAAAAAAGCGATTCAGCTTTTAGAAAGCTCCGGTCTGCAACGTATCGGTGATATCCATTTCAGGTTATCAGCCGGTTCTTCTGAGAAAACACTTGTTGAGTGGATCAATAAGCATCGGGAGATGTTACAATCGGACTTTCAACTGACCGGCCATATGGGAAACACTCCTTACTGCCTGGACGAGATACATATCGAGCAGAGCTGTGACGATGAAGTAGTAGACTGGTTTGAGTTACATATCACCGTTGTTGTCGGCAACCTGCGCATTCCTTTCTCACGCTTCCGCAAGCATATCCTCGAAGAAAAGAGAGAATATCTGCTGCCGGACGGACGCATGATCCTTTTACCCGAGGAATGGTTCAGTAAGTATGCGAACTTGTTGGAAATGGGAGTTCAGACAGAGCAGGGAATACGATTGAAGCATACATTTATAGGCGCCGCGCAAGCTGCCTTGGGAGGAACAGGACTTAAAAAGTTCTCTGGCAAAAATCAGATTAAGAATGTTTCCGTCCCTAAAGCACTAAAAGCAACATTACGTCCTTACCAGCAGAAAGGATTCTCATGGATGATGCATCTGCATAAACTAGGATTCGGCGGATGTCTGGCAGACGATATGGGACTGGGGAAAACTCTCCAGACACTTACGTTGTTACAACATATATATAAATCGCCCGCCTCAAGGAAAGCAGCCACTCTCATCGTCGTTCCTACGTCGCTGTTGCACAACTGGCGACGGGAAGCGAAACGCTTTACAACGCTTTCAATGATTGAATATAACAGTAGCATCGTCGTGCCCCCCAATCATCCCGGGAAGTTCTTCGGACGTTTCCAGTTGATATTCACAACGTATGGCATGATGCGCAACAACATCGACCTGCTTTCTTCTTACAAATTCGAATATATCGTACTCGATGAGAGCCAAAATATTAAGAACAGCGAATCGCTCACCTTCCGTTCTGCACTCCAACTGGAAAGCAAGTATCGGCTTGTACTTACGGGCACACCTATCGAAAATTCACTGAAAGATCTGTGGGCACAATTCCGTTTCATCCAACCGGACTTACTGGGAACTGAGAGTGCTTTTCAAAAACAATTCATGATTCCGATCCGCCAAGGCAATACCCGTGTAGAAGCACAGTTACAACAACTGATATCCCCATTTATTCTTCGCAGAAGCAAAAGTGAAGTGGCTCCGGAACTTCCCCCGCTTACCGAAGAAACGATCTATTGTGACATGCCCGAAGAACAAAATACTCTTTACGAACAAGAAAAAAATAGTTTGCGGAATATCCTGCTCCAACATCCTCAAAGTATGGATAAACTTCATTCTTTCAGTATCTTGAACGGCATCCTGCGGCTACGCCAACTTGCCTGTCATCCGCAACTCATCTATCCGGACTTTAACGGTGCATCCGGCAAAGCGATACAAATAATAGAAATATTCGACACACTACGGAGTGAAGGACATAAAGTACTGATTTTCTCATCCTTCGTCAAACATCTGGAAGTCCTCGCCGAAGCGTTTCGCGAACGGGGCTGGAAATATGCACTACTGACAGGAGCAACCAACAACCGTCCGTCCGAAATTGCCCATTTCACCGAGCAGAAAGACGTACAAGCCTTCCTTATCTCTCTGAAAGCCGGAGGCGTAGGACTTAATCTGACGCAAGCCGACTATGTGTTTATTATCGATCCGTGGTGGAACCCCGCCGCCGAATCGCAAGCCATTGCCCGTGCCCACCGCATCGGACAGGACAAGCAGGTTATCGCCTATCGCTTCATTACCCAGAACAGTATTGAAGAAAAGATTCTCTATCTGCAAGATGAAAAACGAAAGTTAGCAGAAACATTTGTTACCGACAGCGAAACATTGCCTGCATTGAGCAATGAACAGTGGGTGGATTTGCTAAAATAAAAACTGCATCTTTATATGGACTGTCTTGCAAGAATACTTTTTTACTTTATCTTTGCACGCAAAATGACACTGCATGAAATACAAGCTTATCGTGCTCGACCTTGACGGCACACTCACCAACTCTAAAAAAGTAATTACTCCCCGCAACCGGGAAATATTGATACGTGTACAAGAACAGGGCGTCCGTCTGGTTCTTGCTTCCGGTCGTCCGACTCATGGCATTGTGCCGTTGGCAAATGAATTGCGCATGAATGAGTTCGGCGGATTTATCTTATCCTACAACGGAGGGGAAATCATCAATTGGGAAACACAGGAAATGATCTATGAGAATGTATTGCCGAACGATGTCGTCCCCGTACTCTATGAGTGCGCCCGCAGCCACCAGTTAAGCATACTGACTTACGACGGAGCAGAAATCGTAACCGAAAACTCTCAGGACCCGTATGTTCAAAAAGAGGCTTTCCTGAATAAAATGGCAGTTCGGGAAACAAACGACTTCCTGACAGACATCACGCTTCCGGTAGCTAAATGCTTGATTGTGGGAGATGCCGACAAGCTTATCCCCTTAGAAGCCGAACTTTGTCTTCGGTTGCAAGGACGTATCAACGTATTCCGTTCAGAGCCTTACTTTCTCGAACTAGTCCCGCAAGGAATCGACAAAGCCCTGTCTCTTGCCGTATTATTAAAAGAAATAGGAGTAGAACGCAAAGAAATGATAGCAATAGGCGACGGCTACAATGACTTGTCCATGATAAAGTTTGCAGGACTAGGCATTGCCATGGGCAACGCACAGGAACCGGTGAAGAAAGCGGCGGACTATATCACTCTGAGCAATGAAGAAGACGGAGTGGCGGAAGCACTGGAACACTTTTACTATAAATTTACGTAGCATCATATGCTCACAATTCCTTTTTCAACCGTACCTTCATAACCTTTGACTGTATGTCTTATACTCTGTTTCAGCAGTATGCAGAGTAGCTATCGTATATCAATCTTACCATTATATAGCTCGTTGCACTAAAGTGAACAGTTCTTTCTACTAAAGTGATGAGATCTTTCCACTCCAGTACACAGGCCTCATCACTCTTGTGGAAAGAAGCGGATGTTTATTACATAACGCAGTGATGTCAGCAAGAGGATCTGCGAATATCGACTACTTAAGTTATCAGAACAGGGCCAGCAACATATAACCAAAGGTCATCCTACTTTACGTTTATCAATATGGTTCATATAAATAAGCAAATGGTTTCATTTCCAACTATCATGAGAACAATGATGAGAAATACCCCCCAAAAAGATGCATTATAGCCATTTTTGAGTTAACGAACGTAAAAAACGAATGAGAAATACCAATTTTGAAAGGCATTTCTCATTCGTCACATATCTGATTATAAAGGAATTGCCCAAAAATATGAGAACAATGAGAACAATATTAAAAAAATCCGTTCTAGGATGGGGATGCAAATTATAGATGTATGCTGTCCATATACTCATGATACGTACAGCAAGAAAAGCTGTACCAATAAGCGAACACACTCTTTACAACTATATAAGAAAGCTGCGTGAAGTATTGTCCAAAGACAAAGAGATCTCAATCACAACACAGAACAATGGCTATGAGTTACATATTTCAACTTGAATTATCGTAATATATCAAAGATTTATTCTAATTTTGTGGTTTTAAATCGAATAAATAGCAAACGTTATGGAACATCAACTGACCATTTACAACACGTTAGATAGAAAAAAAGAGTTATTCGTACCGCTCCACGCACCTCATGTAGGTATGTATGTGTGCGGACCGACTGTTTACGGTGATGCGCATCTGGGACATGCACGCCCGGCCATTACTTTCGACGTACTCTTCCGTTATCTCACTCATCTAGGATATAAAGTACGTTATGTACGCAATATCACTGACGTAGGTCATTTGGAACATGATGCCGATGAAGGAGAAGACAAAATTGCCAAGAAAGCCCGTCTGGAAGAACTGGAACCAATGGAAGTCGTTCAATACTATCTGAACCGCTACCATAAAGCAATGGAAGCCCTCAACGTGCTCTCTCCAAGTATCGAGCCTCATGCTTCGGGCCATATCATCGAACAAATCCAACTGGTACAGAAGATTCTGGACGCCGGATATGCTTACGAAAGTGAAGGCTCCGTCTATTTCGATGTAGCCAAATATAACAAGGATTATCACTACGGAAAACTTTCCGGACGCAATCTGGATGATGTACTGACGGTTTCTTCCGATGCGGTCAATACACTGATGTCCGGATCCTCCATCTGTGGATTAAAGCCGGGAGATCAGCTGACGCTGGATCAGGCTTTGTATGGTCTGATGCTTTGTAGTGGAAATGATGCGGCAAATGTTATTGCAGAATATATTTCCGGAAGTACCGATAAATTTGCAGAACTGATGAACAAAGAAGCACAGGCGTTGGGTGCAACACAGTCCCATTTTGTGAATCCGCATGGTTTACCAGATGATAACCACTATACGACTGCTTATGATTTGTATCTGATTTTTAACGCAGCCATTAAGGATGACCGGTTTGTGAATTATATTTCCACAAAAAAATATACCACCAGCTATACGGATGCATCCGGAGCGCAGGTGAATCAGGTGTGGGTGAATACCAACGGTTATCTGAAAGGCACTTATGATATGCCGGAAAATGTCACTGTGATCGGTGGTAAGACAGGAACGACAGAAGCAGCAGGAAGCTGTTTGGTTCTGTACAGTGAAAGTCAGGATAAGAAGCCATATATTTCTATTGTATTGAAAGGCAATTCCAAAAAGGAGCTTTATACGCTGATGACGGAACTGCTCACAAATTATTCAAACTAAAGCCACTGAAAATTCAAATTTAACAGTTGTATTTTAGGTGTGGATATAATATAATGAATACATAAACAGTTACTTCTTTTTACGATACAAATGACGCATATACCGTGTGTGAAATGGAAGAAGTGACAGAGGTAGGAGGATAAAATTATGGTTGAAATTATTGCCGGCAAAAAAGGA
>OODE01001882.1_pt1 | contig 12268 bp, 7 predicted proteins | sample 1671771 | NCBI WGS metagenome assembly OODE01 (sample SAMN06348191, study PRJEB24527) | human gut metagenome | biome: human gut; feature: ankylosing spondylitis patient; material: feces | host: Homo sapiens | place: China | collected 2015-10 | reverse complement strand
GTGAAGTAGTAAATGAGTGCAGCGAGGATCACCATGCCGAAGAAAGAAGAGACCGCCGAGACCACGTTCAGTACCTGACCGATGTATCCGCTTACGCAGACAATACACAGGGCGAGAAACATCCATAAATAAATCATAGCTCAACCTCCTGCCGCGCTAAAAAACCTGTAACTTCAGTCACTTTAATAGTAAGACAATCCTTAACCTCTGGCAATTTTTGCTAAGCATCAATGAAAACAGCACGTTAAATGCAACGCTATTGCGTGCGGAAAACTTTTTACTTTGCACGATTAATAATCAGTAGCTGAAAGCAGTCAGCCAGTGATAAAGTAGAGCCACCGCATTCATGCTCCTCGTGGTTATGTCCTGACTAGTCTTTACACTCTTTACAGGAACCATTGTCGTACATGATGGCCCAACCAATTGAGTGTACCGCTGTCGACATGGAATCTTCTGCGATACAACAATTCGTATCTACAGAAGGTAACTATGTTTCCACAATGCAAATTTTCCCGCGAGTTTCTGCATCCTCGCTACTGGCTCACGTGGTTTGGGCTTGGTGTACTCTGGCTTTGGGTACAGCTTCCTTATCCTGTTCTCTGCTTTCTCGGCACGCGTATCGGCACAATGGCGCGACCATTCCTGAAACGTCGTGAATCTATCGCCCGTAAAAACCTGGAACTTTGCTTCCCACAGCATTCTGCGGAAGAACGCGAGAAGATGATTGCCGAAAACTTTCGTTCACTCGGCATGGCGCTGGTAGAAACCGGCATGGCATGGTTCTGGCCCGACAGTCGCGTACGTAAATGGTTTGATGTTGAAGGGTTGGATAACCTTAAACGCGCACAAATGCAAAATCGCGGCGTAATGGTTGTCGGCGTCCATTTTATGTCGCTGGAACTGGGCGGCCGCGTGATGGGACTGTGCCAACCAATGATGGCCACCTATCGTCCACATAATAATCAGCTGATGGAATGGGTGCAGACCCGTGGTCGCATGCGCTCTAACAAAGCGATGATCGGCAGAAATAATCTGCGCGGCATTGTCGGTGCACTGAAGAAAGGTGAAGCGGTATGGTTTGCTCCCGATCAGGATTATGGTCGTAAAGGCAGCTCCTTCGCGCCGTTCTTTGCGGTGGAAAATGTCGCCACAACCAATGGCACCTATGTCCTATGTCCTCTCTCGTCTCTCTGGCGCAGCCATGTTGACCGTAACGATGGTAAGAAAAGCGGATTACAGCGGATATCGTTTGTACATCACCCCAGAGATGGAAGGCTACCCGGCAGATGAAAATCAAGCCGCTGCCTATATGAACAAGATTATCGAAAAAGAGATCATGCGCGCACCGGAGCAGTACCTCTGGATCCACCGTCGCTTTAAAACGCGCCCGGTGGGAGAATCGTCGCTATACATTTAACAAACTGCTCTTACTCTTTCCCTCCTCAAATCAGCCATAATAACCTCATGGTTTTTATGGCTTTTTTCTTAAGTTTTTTTCCTTCGCTGAATCTCTAATTATTACCGTCAGAAATTAAACTGTCGCCGATATGAGACACCTGTAAGTTACTAAAAGTAAATAAGAAAATGCCTCTTGTCTCGTTTCAGTTTTAGGCGTACATTAGCGCCGTCTGGAGCAGTTTAGCTCAGAATTCTGGGGTGATGCCCACGGTAAAATACAGGACTTTTAAGGTCGTTTTGCCCGGTGTCAACTCACTGTATCAGGTGTAATGAAGTCATTCAGGCGTAACAGTAATTACGCGGAGAGATGTAAAGTGAAATATTTCTTTATGGGCATTTCTTTTATGGTCATCGTTTGGGCCGGTACTTTTGCCCTGATGATCTAAAAGCAAACTGTGCAATGAAAAACAGGAGCCATCTGGCTCCTGTTTGCATTTCTGTCGATGGTGTTTATTCCGCGTTTTCGTGAATATGTTTGCTGCTGGCGGGTAGTAAACCGTCGGCACGGAACATCGCTTTAATTCCACGAATCGCCTGGCGAATACGATCGCGGTTTTCAATCAGTGCAAAGCGAACATGGGTGTCGCCGTAGTCGCCAAAGCCAATCCCTGGAGAGACACAGACCTTCGCTTCGTTAAGCATTTTCTTGGCAAATTCCAGTGAACCCATGGCCGCATACGGTTCCGGGATTTTCGCCCAGACATACATCGAAGCCTTCGGCATTTCGACCATCCAGCCCGCTTCATGCAGCCCTTTTACCAGTACATCACGGCGGCGTTTGTACTGTTCGGCAATGTCGCGCACGCACTGTTGATCGCCCTCCAGCGCCGCAATCGCTGCCACCTGCAACGGCGTAAAGGTGCCGTAATCGTGATAGCTTTTAATACGTGCCAACGCGCTGACCAGCGTTTTGTTACCGACCATAAAGCCGATACGCCAGCCCGCCATGTTGTAGCTTTTCGACAGCGTAAAGAACTCGACTGCCACATCGCGTGCACCTGGCACCTGCATGATTGACGGCGCTTTCCAGCCATCGTAGACGATGTCCGCATAGGCCAGGTCATGGACCACCAGCACATCGTAGCGTTTCGCCAGCGCCACTACTTTTTCGAAGAACTCCAGCTCCACGCATTGCGCGGTTGGGTTCGACGGGAAGCCGAGGATCATCATCTTCGGTTTTGGATAACTTTCGCGAATGGCGCGTTCCAGTTCGTTGAAGAAATCGACACCTTCCACCAGCGGCACTGAGCGTACCTGCGCCCCGGCAATCACCGCGCCGTAAATATGAATCGGGTAGCTTGGATTAGGCACCAGTACAGTGTCACCATGATCCAGCGTCGCCAGCATCAGATGCGCCAGGCCCTCTTTCGAACCAATAGTGACGATGGCTTCTGATTCCGGGTCGATTTCAACGTCGTAGCGATCCTGATACCAGCGGGAAATGGCGCGACGTAGCCGCGGAATGCCGCGTGAAGTGGAGTAACCATGCGTGTCCGGGCGCTGGGCCACCGTACATAATTTTTCGACGATATGCGGCGGAGTCGCACCGTCCGGGTTACCCATACTGAAATCGATAATATCTTCGCCGCGCCGACGCGCAGCCATTTTCAGTTCAGCGGTAATGTTAAAAACGTAGGGCGGGAGACGATCAATACGCGTAAAGCGACGTTCAGGGCGAGTGTCAGCCATAATGTCCTCAGATTAACGTTAGCGCCCGGACCGTCCGAGCGACGCTGCCACGATGGTGGCTGTTTTGAAAATAGCCTGATTAATTTCTGTCTGTCCAGCGTTTTAGAACATTTTTATCAATGGCTTTAAATGAGGAACTCCACTTCAAAAACAGGAAATTTATCTGCGCTAACAAGAAAATTACCACTCATTTTATTAACATTATAATTTCAATAAATTTACCAAGCAGATGTGCATTATCAAGAGATGCATTGCTAATACACCATTTATCCTTCAATCCCCTTTTAAAATTGTGGTTTTTCCTCAAAAACGGCCTGCTGGTCATCAGCCTTCAGGTTACCTATCATAGAGGTTTAATCCTTATTCAGAGTCACCCGTGCACGAAATATTCAACATGCTGCTGGCGGTCTTCGATCGGGCAGCGTTAATGCTTATCTGCCTGTTTTTTCTCATCCGTATCCGCCTGTTTCGCGAACTGTTGCACAAGTCGGCACACTCACCGAAAGAGCTGCTCGCCGTTACCGCCATTTTCTCGCTGTTCGCCCTGTTCAGCACCTGGTCCGGAGTTCCCGTAGAAGGCTCGCTGGTGAACGTACGTATTATCGCGGTGATGTCAGGCGGGATTCTGTTTGGCCCGTGGGTGGGCATCATTACCGGCGTGATTGCGGGTATTCATCGTTATTTAATTGACATCGGCGGCGTGACGGCGATCCCCTGCTTTATCACCAGCATTCTGGCGGGTTGTATATCGGGCTGGATCAACCTGAAAATCCCCAAAGCACAGCGCTGGCGCGTCGGTATTCTCGGCGGCATGTTATGTGAAACGTTGACCATGATTCTGGTGATTGTCTGGGCACCAACTACCGCGTTGGGGATCGATATCGTCTCTAAAATCGGCATTCCAATGATCCTCGGTAGCGTCTGTATCGGCTTTATTGTGCTGCTGGTGCAAAGCGTTGAGGGCGAAAAAGAGGCCAGCGCCGCGCGGCAGGCCAAGCTGGCGCTGGATATCGCCAACAAAACGCTGCCGCTGTTTCGCCATGTCAATAGCGAGTCATTACGCAAGGTCTGCGAAATTATCCGCGATGACATTCACGCCGATGCGGTGGCGATTACAAATACCGATCATGTGCTGGCCTATGTTGGCGTGGGTGAGCATAACTATCAGAATGGCGATGATTTCATTAGCCCGACTACCCGCCAGGCGATGAATTACGGAAAAATCATCATTAAAAACAATGATGAAGCCCACCGCACACCAGAGATTCATTCCATGCTGGTGATCCCATTGTGGGAGAAAGGCGTTGTGACCGGAACGCTGAAAATTTACTACTGCCACGCGCATCAGATAACCTCGTCATTACAGGAAATGGCGGTCGGTCTGTCACAAATCATCTCCACGCAACTGGAGGTTTCGCGCGCTGAGCAGCTGCGTGAAATGGCAAATAAGGCAGAGCTTCGCGCCCTGCAAAGCAAAATTAATCCCCATTTCCTGTTTAACGCTTTGAACGCTATTTCATCGTCAATCCGCCTGAATCCGGATACTGCTCGCCAGCTGATCTTTAATTTGTCGCGCTATCTGCGCTATAACATTGAATTAAAAGATGATGAGCAAATCGATATCAAAAAAGAGCTGTATCAAATTAAAGACTATATTGCCATTGAGCAGGCCCGCTTTGGCGACAAGCTGACGGTTATCTATGATATTGATGAAGAGGTGAATTGCTGCATTCCCAGCCTGCTGATCCAGCCGTTGGTGGAAAACGCCATTGTCCACGGTATCCAGCCTTGCAAAGGTAAAGGCGTTGTCACCATCAGCGTTGCAGAGTGCGGTAATCGGGTACGTATTGCGGTGCGAGATACCGGGCACGGCATCGATCCAAAGGTGATTGAGCGGGTCGAAGCGAATGAAATGCCGGGCAATAAAATTGGCCTGCTGAATGTCCATCATCGCGTGAAGTTATTGTATGGCGAGGGGCTGCATATCCGCCGCCTGGAACCAGGAACGGAAATTGCGTTTTACATTCCTAACCAACGCACCCCAGTCGCCTCACAGGCTACCTTATTGCTTTGAGCCGGAGTGATATTGTGAAAGTCATCATTGTTGAAGACGAATTCCTGGCACAACAGGAACTGAGCTGGCTAATTAAAGAGCACAGCCAGATGGAGATTGTCGGCACCTTTGACGACGGTCTGGACGTGTTGAAGTTTTTGCAGCATAACCGCGTCGACGCCATTTTTCTGGATATCAATATTCCGTCGCTGGATGGTGTGTTGCTGGCACAAAACATCAGCCAGTTCGCCCATAAACCGTTTATTGTGTTTATCACCGCGTGGAAAGAACATGCGGTAGAAGCGTTTGAACTGGAGGCGTTTGACTACATTCTCAAACCGTATCAGGAGTCACGCATTACCGGGATGCTGCAAAAACTGGAAGCAGCCTGGCAACAACAGCAGACCAGCAGTACGCCTGCCGCGACGGTAACGCGTGAGAATGACACCATTAATCTGGTGAAAGATGAGCGAATCATCGTCACGCCCATTAACGATATCTATTACGCCGAAGCGCATGAGAAAATGACCTTTGTCTATACGCGGCGTGAATCCTACGTAATGCCGATGAACATTACCGAGTTTTGCAGCAAGCTGCCGCCGTCGCATTTTTTCCGCTGCCATCGCTCATTTTGTGTCAATCTGAACAAAATCCGCGAGATCGAACCGTGGTTTAATAACACCTATATTCTGCGGCTGAAAGATCTGGATTTTGAAGTGCCGGTCAGCCGCAGCAAAGTTAAAGAATTCCGCCAGTTAATGCATCTTTAATCGGGAACTTTCATGAAAGCACCAGGCTTGCCCGCCGATCAACAATTTTTCGCCGATCTGTTCAGCGGCCTGGTGCTTAACCCGCAACTACTGGGGCGCGTCTGGTTTGCCAGCCAGCCTGCCTCATTGCCAGTGGGCAGTTTATGTATTGATTTTCCCCGTCTGGATATCGTGCTACGCGGCGAATACGGCAACCTGCTGGAAGCAAAGCAGCAGCGAATGGTGGAAGGAGAAATGCTGTTTATTCCGGCGCGCGCGGCTAATTTACCGGTCAACAACAAACCGGTGATGCTGTTAAGCCTGGTGTTCGCACCGACCTGGCTTGGGTTATCGTTTTACGATAGCCGCACCACGTCGTTGTTGCATCCTGCCCGCCAGATCCAGCTTCCCAGCCTGCAACGCGGTGAAGGTGAAGCGATGCTTACCGCCCTCACCCATCTTAGCCGTTCGCCGCTGGAGCAGAATATCATTCAGCCACTGGTGTTAAGTTTGCTGCATCTTTGCCGTAACGTGGTGAATATGCCGCCGGGCAATTCGCAGCCGCGCGGCGATTTTCTCTATCACAGCATTTGTAACTGGGTTCAGGATAATTATGCCCAGCCGCTCACCCGCGAGAGCGTGGCGCAGTTTTTTAATATCACGCCCAATCATCTGTCAAAACTGTTTGCTCAGCATGGAACAATGCGTTTTATCGAGTATGTTCGCTGGGTACGAATGGCAAAGGCAAGGATGATTTTGCAGAAATATCATCTGTCGATTCATGATGTGGCACAGCGTTGCGGTTTTCCGGACAGCGACTATTTTTGTCGCGTTTTCCGGCGTCAGTTTGGCCTGACGCCGGGAGAGTACAGCGCCCGTTTTCAGGGCTAACGTCAGAAGGTTAATTCCGTTTCCAGCAGCGTCAGGATGCTTTGCGCATCTTGCGCGGCAAACAACGACTGGCGGAAGTTTTTATTCACCAGTTTGCGCGCCAGCTGCGAGAAGACTTTCACATGATTCATCCCTTCGTTAGCGCCCAGTGTCAGCATGATCACCAGTTCGACTTCGCCCATTTCTGACTGCCAGTCAACCGGTTTCACCAGCCGGGCAATGCTGATACTGGAATGACGGATCCACTGAGATTTGGTGTGCGGGATCGCTACGCCAAAACCAACGCCGGTGGTAACAATCTCTTCCCGCTGCCAGACATCTTCTTCCAGCTCAAACGGATGTTCAGTACGCCCGTTAACACCAAGGTTGCCGCACAGGAACTGGATCGCCTGCTCTTTATTACTAAAGTCATGATCAACAAAGATATTCTCCAGCGCCAGCAGTGGGCGAACGTCTTCTTCCGGCGTAAAGGCGGTGAGTAACGCTTCAATCTCCTGCGCGCTGCGGCATTCACATGCCTGACGCGCCAGTTCCCGACACGCCTCGCTATCCAGTTGACGAAGCTGGCTTTTCACCGCCGGAATGCGCGGGCTACTCATACTCAGCTCGTCTAGGCCCAGCCCAAGCAGTAGCGGAAGATAACGGCTTTCACCGCCCAGTTCACCGCAAATACCTACCCATTTACCCCGCTGATGCGCAGTGGTAACAATCTGCTGCAACATGCGCAGGAACGATGGCGTAATCGGGTTATACAGCGGCGATACGCGCGGGTTATTACGATCGACCGCATACAGATACTGGGTCATATCGTTGGAGCCGATACTGAAGAAATCGACCTCATCGCAGAAGTGATCGATGATGTAGCACACCGACGGCACTTCCACCATGATACCCAGCGTAATCGTCTCTGCATGACGCAGGCCATCGCGCTTAAGCTCAACGATCGCTTTTTGGATCTCGCCCTTCACCCATAAGATCTGATCGAGGCTGTGAACCATCGGGATCATCAACTGGGCGTTGCCGAAACTGGCGGCGCGCAAAATGGCCCGCAGTTGAGTGCGAAACAGGCCAGCAAATTCCGGGTAAATACGTACCGCGCGATAGCCGAGGAACGGGTTCTCTTCCTGGGGAATATTCAGATAAGGAATGCTTTTATCGCCGCCGATGTCCATCGTGCGGAAGATAATCGGCTTGTCGCCCGCCGCCAGTAGCACCTGCTGGTAGGCTTCAAATTGCTCCTGCTCGTCCGGCGCGCTGTCGCGATCCATATAGAGCATTTCGGTACGGAACAGCCCGACACCTTCCGCGCCGTTGGCAAACGCGCCTGGCGCTTCCAGAGCGGTGCCGATATTCGCCGCAATATCAATACGCTTGTTATCACGGGAATAGGCCAGCTGCGCGGCGGCCTGCGCCTGTTGTTTTTGGCGTTTATCCGCCAGCGTCTGCGCGACCTGATAATAACCGCTCACCGCGTCATTCGGGTTAATCGCCAGCACGCCGCACTGGGCGTCAAGCACTGCCGGTTGCCCGGCATAGCGCGCGATCGCATCCAGCGGCAAGCCACTCAGTACCGGGATCGCCGAGGCACGGGCCAGAATCAGGGTATGCGAGGTGCGCCCGGTTTTCTCCAGAATCATGCCCGCAAGATTTTTTAAATCGAGGCTCAAAAACTGGCTTGGGGTTAAATCTTCAGCCACCAGAATAGTCGGTTTTTCCAGCACCAGATTGTTGCGCGGTTTCAGTTCCGGCCAGGTGATATGCAGCAACTGTTCGCTGATATCGCGAATGTCGCTGACCCGCTCGCGCAGATAATCACTGGCAGAAGCAGATAGTTTGGCGCAAACCTGCTCCATATTGCTGATGATCGCTGCACCCAGCCCCTGATGTTGTTCTGTCATCAGGCGACGGATATTGCCTGCAAATTCATCATCCTGAATCAGCGACAAATGGGCGCTGAGAATGGTTTTGCTTTCGCCGTCACGCTCGCGCAATTGCTGGTTCAGTTGCTCGGCAAGCGTTGCCAGGCTGTGCTCCAGCCGGGTGGAATCTTGCGCACTGGCGGGGATCGCCCGGTAACTGTCGAGGCTGTCGCTCTGTAACAGGGTCAGCGTACCCACGCCAACGCCGCTTGCCAGCACGTTGCCGTACAGTAAATCCGGGTTCAGGCGGCTTAATGAACGCGGCAGCGGATGCGCCGTCAGTTCTGCCTGCGTTGGCTGGACGCTGTCGCTGTCGATAAAGCGCACCTGGATGTACTCTTCCAGCACGCGCCGCGCCTGCTCTTCATCGCTGCCGCTAATGTTCAGGCTGCAACTGTCATTAAATAGGGTGCCGGTGCCAATCAGCGCCAGCGAGCTTTTGGCATCAGCCCTGGCGTTCTGGCGATGATTAATAAAGGTGACTTCACTTTGCCACTGGCTGCACTGCTCTTTAAGTTCCCACGCCGGACGAGCATGCAGACCGTTTGGCAAAGGACAGAGAAATTGAATCGTTAACATAACCGCTCCGGGTTAATCAGGAGATCATCTGAAATCCGTCAGTTGAACAACCGTCTCACGGGTAAGACGTTGAATAAGGGCAGATAAAAGCTGCTGCATCTGCAAAATGTCGCGGCAGTCGGCAATCGATGCGGCGCAATGTCCGTGGCGGGTTGCTGGCCCCATCACCACTGTGGGTACGCCAGTGCCGGTTAAATGCACCGCCCCGCCGTCCGTTCCGCCGTTGCTGAACATATCGGCCTGCAACGGCACGCCAATTTCTGCCGCCACGGTTTCAATCCACGCGGTAAGTTTTGGCGGCGCAATCAGCGACTTGTCGCTTAACACCAGCATCGGCCCGTTACCAATCTGGCGATGGTTAGCCGCGCCATAATCAAAGTTTTTCGCCCAGCAGGCGGTATCAAGCACAATGGCGACATCCGGCGACACCGCGCGGGTGGCAGTTTGCCCGCCGCGTAATCCCACCTCTTCGCTGGAACTTGCCACCAGCCACACTTCCGCAGGCAGTTCGGCGTCGTGCAGCTCACGCAGTAACGTCACCAGCAGATAGCAACCGAGGCGGTCATCAAAGGCTTTCCCCATTACCCGCTGGTGAGGGAGAACCTGAAAAGTGGTATCAAAGGTGACGCGATCGCCTGGACGAATTCCCGCCTGCATCACTTCGTCACACGAGCGCGCGCCAATGTCCACGCGCATGGTGCTGACGTCATTCCCCTGCCGGTCGCCGTCAAGCAGGCCTGGAATTTTGCACTCTTCACGGGTAGTGATACGCACCGACTGAAGCTGGCGGGCAGCCATGCGTACATTGCCAACCGGCAACACATCGATCGCCCCTTCGCGGGAGATGCTGCGCACCATAAATCCCACTTCGTCCATATGCGCACAGATCATCACCTTCGGACCTGTCGATTCATTGAGGCGGATCAGCACCGATCCCAGGCCGTCAAATCGCACTTCTTTTTGCAGGCGATCCGCTTCTTCCAGCAGGATCTGCCGTACTTCCTGTTCCGAGGAGGCGATCGCATCTGCCTCGCTCAACGCTTTTAATAACGATAAATCCATTATGCCTCTCCCGTGAGCAACACTGTTTTCGGCATGGCGTAGAGCACTTCTGCGCCTTGCGGGGTGACCAGCACAACATCTTCGATGCGCACGCCCCCTTGCCCTGGCAAATAAATCCCCGGCTCCACGGTCAGTAACATGCCTGGCTGTAGCGTCGTGGTGTCCCGCGGTGAAAAACGCGGATCTTCATGGACTTCAATGCCGATAGCATGACCGGTGTTATGACCGAAATAGTCGCCAAATCCAGCCTCGGTAATCACCCGGCGCGCGGCGTCGTCAACCTGCTGGCAGCGCACGCCGGGGCGAATCGCGGAGATTGCCGCCAGCTGTGCCTGCAAAACAATCTGATAGACGTCAAACAGCGGGTGAGATTCGGCGCTCACCCCTTCGCCATTCACCAGCAAGGTGCGTGTCATATCAGAGCAGTAGCCCTGATAGAGCGCACCGAAATCGAGAGTGACAAACTCGCCCGCTGCAACAATCTTGTCGCTGGCTTTGCCGTGCGGCAGCGCCCCACGCCAGCCGCTGGCGACAATGGTATCGAAAGAGGCTTTTTCTGCGCCCTGCTGGCGCATAAACCACTCCAGTTCAGCGGCTATCTCGCGCTCGCTCATCCCCGCCTGAATAAAGCGGCGAATATGCTCAGCACCGCGATCGGCAATCCCACAGGCGAGGCGGATTTTCTCCACCTCCTCTGGCGTTTTGATTTGCCGCAGCACATCCGGCGTGGCGCTAACCAGTTTCGCATTGAGTTCAGACTGCCAGCGGTGCGCGGTTTCCCAACTCACCTGCTGGCCCTCAAAACCGAGCGTTTGCAACTGCTCATCGGCAATGATTTGCCTGGCGATGGTGGTCAGCGTGTGCGTCGCATCAAGCAAATGCAGTTGGTAGCCTTGCGTGCGGGCTTCTACATCTACGTAATAGCGCGAGTCCACCAGAATGTGCGCACTTTCACGGCTAATCAGCACATAGCCTGATCCGGTGGAGATCCCCAGATGCGGCTGTTTGTTCTGCCGTGAGGAGAGAAGCACCGCATCCAGTTGTTGCGCCTTAAGCCAGTCGCGCAGCGAGGCAAGTAATGTCATCAGGATTGTCCTTCTTACAGGCTATCGATTAACAATTTGCCTTTGCGGAACATCATCAGACGCAGGAACACCACCATCAGCGCAGTTATGACTGCCCCCAGCGCGATCCCCGCCATGTAGACGCCGAGGTTAGTGACCAGCGGCCATGCCCAGATAGCGGACTCCGGGAACCATTGCACTGCGCCCAGCCAGACTGCAGCGGTTGAGCCGACAATCGCGCCAACCATATAGGACGGAATGGCGGTGATGGGACTTTCCAGTGCAAACGGAATCGCACCTTCACTGATCCCCATAAACGCCAGGAACATGGCGGTTTTACCCTGCGGATAAAGCTGAGCACTGAACAGACGTTTGCCGGTTAAACGGCGGTCGATAATGGTCGCCAGACCCAGACCAATCGGCGGAATAACAATAGCGATGGAACGCGCGGTAACCGGTAATACGTGGTCAGTGGTAAAGCTGAAGGCAACGAAACCAGCTGCTTTGTTGATCGGGCCACCAAGGTCGATTGCTGTCGCCGCGGCGATCCCCATCGCGTACATCAGCGCGCCCTTCTCACCTGCGGCAGTCAGCACGGTACGGATACCGCCGTTGATCCAGCCGCCAAAGGGGGTGATGACGTAGTACATCGCCAGCATGACAAAAATGGCGGAAAGAATCGGTAGCAAAAATGTGGTTTTGAACGCTAACAGGAAATCCGGTAACTGGATTTTCTGGTTCATCCACTTCACAAGGTAACCGGCAACGATAGATATAATCAGGGCACCAATGAAGGTGGACGGT
>OODE01001862.1_pt1 | contig 12346 bp, 9 predicted proteins | sample 1671771 | NCBI WGS metagenome assembly OODE01 (sample SAMN06348191, study PRJEB24527) | human gut metagenome | biome: human gut; feature: ankylosing spondylitis patient; material: feces | host: Homo sapiens | place: China | collected 2015-10 | reverse complement strand
TGCAGGTTCTAACTTATATTTATCACTCTATTTGCAGTGTTTTCAAAGCATATTCTATATTTTGGAGGACTTTTTTGCTGAGGCGGATGACGGATTGTTTGGACATGCCTGCAAATAGATTGGGGCAGATAACATGGGGGAGCTGTTTTAAGTTTTCATCTCCCAGTGCCATAGAACTGTCGCAGCATAAGTAGTTATTTCCCTGATTCAGCCATTTTTGGACAGCTGTAAGGTCATAAGAAGGGCTTAGACCTGTGTTGATCAGGATTTTATGGTTTCCCCAGAGTTCAAATTCTTTTTCATGGAGCAGAACCGTAAACTTATTTAAACAGGTACAAATAGCCTGACTTCTGCGCAGAAGGTCGTGCAGAGGCATCCAGGGAATTCCAGCTTCATTCCATTCGTCTTTTGGGGTACGGCTGTAGTATGCCAGATCCGCACCAAAGAAACGCAGTGCATGGGCGATTCTGGAACCGGTTGCTCCGGCCCCGATGATTCCGATTGGAAAGCCGGTTAATTCTAATGGTTCATTTTCCCAGGAGGGGGTATGAAAACCATGAAGAAGCATGATGAGTTCGGCAGTCACAAATTCAGGTACGCCTTCATCGCCATAATCGCTGACGCCAGTTACCAGGATATTTCTGGCACGGGCAGCCTTTAAATCAACACTGCAGCTTTCATCTTCATACAGGCTGCAGCACATACCAATGTAGCGGAGTTTAGGGCAGCAGGCGATAACAGATGCACCAATGGATGTAGTCACATTGATTAAGACAGCGTCCGCATCCTCTAAACGGCGGATAATCTCGTCGTCAGAGCCGGGTATGTTTTGATAACGGACAACCTGTCGGGCATATTTATCAAATGCCTGTTCTGTTTCTGAAAGCAGATGAAGCGGTTCTATAACAACTAATTTCTGAAACATAGGAAATACCTCGATTCTTTTAATGTGATGGTTCTGTGTAAATTGCAGATATAGGATTAGGATATGCAGAACAATCCAGTATTAAGGAGAGATAAATCTGCTATGATCTCCCACATCATCATATACTACCAGTTAAATTCTGTAAAGTATCTAAAATAAAAATAATATTTCAGAAAAAAAGATGATGTGATATAATATCGGCAGAAAGAAATATTAGAAATAAGGAGCAGGAAAATGGATGGTGTTATTGAAAACAGTGGGCTGTTTAAGGTGATGCTTGTAGATGATGACCTGTTGATGCTGGAAGATCTGAAAAAACTGATCGATTGGGAAAAACTGGGGTTTCAGATCTGCGGTACGGCAGAAAATGGAAAACAGACTCTGGAGTTGTGCAGGAGGCTGGCTCCCGACGTGGTTATTACAGATATCCGTATGCCGCAGATGGATGGTCTGGAGCTGATACGAAATCTGAAGACAGATTTTCCAGATATCCAGGTGCTTCTTCTGACCGCATATTCTGATTTTGATTATGCAAAACAGGCTATCAGTCTGGGAGTTTCCGCATATCTGTTAAAACATGAAATCAGTGCAGAATCTATGGAAAAACAGCTTAATGGGATTAAGTCTATGATCCAGAAAAAGACAGATGTGGAGAGCATGGTCCGTCGCAGATATTTAGAAGAATTTTTATGCTCGCCGGAAGATGAACAAAAGAAACTGGGGTTGAAAAATGAATTGGCAGCCATGTCTGCTGTATCGTGTGGAGTTTTTCTGATAGCAGAACCGCAGCGTATGTCTCAGTTTGTATCCTGGAAAGAAAAACAGACAGTTTCCTCACATTCTCATATGAGAGAGCAGATCAGCTGTCAAACAGTGCGGGATGAGCTGTATGAACGTTTCCGCGGCAGGTTGATTGCGATTCCATGTGAGGGGAGTAATGTATTGGCAGTAGCAGCGTTGGAGGGGGCAGCGCCAGGTCAGAATGGACAGTTTGAACTCAGCAAGTCTATTGCAGAATTGTTCTGGCAGAAATGTATCATAGATGGAGGACACCCAACGGTTGTGCATAAGGGGGGAATTTGTTCTAATCTTTCCTGGATCTATAAGGCATATTGTGAATTGGTAAAAAATTACAGGAAAACAGTGTTAAGGGCAGGACGCCAAATTATCAGTGTTCAGGAATTGAAGCATGATCAGGAGGCGCACATCAGTCTTCCGGAGCTGAATACCCTTTTCCTTCCGACGGAGAAAACACAGGATGAGATGAAACAGTATTTTTCTGAATTATGTGATATGGTAAAGCGTTCTGGACGAACAGAAGATTTGGAAAAACTGCTTTTGTATCTTCAAAAACTTCTGGATGTCTATTGTGAGCATGAAATCTGCACAGAAGCGGAAGTATCAACACTGCAGGAGGAGATAGGAAACTGCTGCTCTATCAAAGAATTAGCGGCTTGTATGGAAAATTTTTGGCAGAAGGTATACTCATCGCCAGAGGCCGGATGTTCCATGCGGGTTCGAAAAGTGATTGCTTTTATCCAGCAGAATTATATGAATGAAATTCGGGTTTCGGATGCAGCAGAAACGGTTGAGCTGAATGCAGAGTATTTGAACAAGTTGTTTAAAAAGGAAGTAGGCGAGGGATTTTCTCATTATCTTACAGCCTATCGGATGAAGATTGCAAAGCAGATGTTAATAGAGGGGGAATACCGGATCGGTGAGGTCGCAGAGATGGTTGGATATAAGAGCAGCCAGTATTTCAGCGTAATGTTCCGGCAGTTTGTCGGGGAGCCGCCGTCGGCATTTATCAGGCGTCAGTAAGGTTATGAAACAGATCGGAAAATCAATCAGATTTAAATTGGGAATGGGTATCTCTGTGTTGGTGGTGGTTTTATCCCTTCTGGGAGATGCATTTTTGTATCGCTATACGCAGGAGCTTTTGATGGAGAAGCATAAACGGCTGATCCGGCAGGATCTGGATCGTTGTGCAGAAAGTATAAGTGTGTTAGGGGATGAAGTTCAGATGATTGCCAAGGGGATTGCAGTAGACAGCCAGATTCAGAACTTCTATAGAGAGGAAACACCGGATTATTACCAGACTGAAAATACGATGCTGCGCACTGCGGAACATATTGCAATTCGTCTGTATCTGACCAGTGCGGCGCTTGTATGCGATCGTGATGGTCAAAGGGAGGTATATTGGACAGAAAATCCCTATGAATCTTATTTTGAGGAGCAGATGAAAGGGACATGGTACCAGAATATGCGGAATGAAAATGCAGTATTCAGTGAAATTCATACTCTTGAAGTGAATAAACCGGCCAGGGTGATTACATATCGCTATGAGATTCATGACAGTCTAGATCCTACCAGAAAACTGGGGGAGGTATTGCTTAACATTGATGTGGAAAAGTTTTCTTCCGAGCTGAATCTGCTGACGGAACCATATAAAATGTTTTTTATTTATGATAAAAATACAGAGCAGACAGTGATGAAACGAGGCTTTATTGATTCAGAAGATGCATATGAGGCGGCGGAACATTCTGATGCAGTGTGGATTCCTTATCAGGATGGAATACTAACCAGCAGTCCTGTTAAAAATTTGAATTGGGAAATATGCCTGTTTACATCCAAGCAGGAGCTGCGGGATGAATTGGTACCGCTGCTGTATTTTTTTGTGTGTTATGCGTTGCTGTCGATTTTGGCGATTGTTTTGTGTGTAATTTTGTTTGCAGGTCATTGTACAAAGCCGATTCCTGTTATTTCACGGGCTCTTTTAAAATTCGCAGAGGGGAAGCAGGATGTCAGGCTGAATATCAGGACAGCGGATGAGCTGGAGATTTTGGGAGAACAGTTCAATGCAATGGCAGACAGTATCCAACAGTATATCGAGCAGGTTGTAACGGCAGAAAGGACGAAGAAAAAGATTCGCTTTGATATGCTTATGTCCAAGATCCATCCGCACTTTTTGTATAATACACTAAATTCGGTCATTCATCTGGCAAGGCGCAATGGTGATAGAGATATTGAAGAAATGGTAAAGGCGCTGATTACAATCCTTCAGGATGGTATGGCAGCTTATATCGGAAAAACAGGTGCTACGCTGGAAGAAGAACTGGATATTATTCGCTCTTATGTGATTATACAGAGTTATCGCTACAAAGATAGGTTTTCCGTTTCCTATCACATCCCGGAAAATCTGACGCAGGCGTACCTGCCTAAAAATATCCTCCAGCCCATTGTAGAAAATGCAGTTTATCATGGGATTGTACCTAAAGATGAGTTTGGGATGGTGGAAATATGGGCAGAGGAGGAGAATGGAAAACTCCGCATTACAGTATCGGATGATGGAGTGGGGATGGATGAAGCGCAGACGGAGCAGTTGATGAGAGGGGCGGCAACAATGTCTGGTGCTGTTCATTCGATTGGAATGTCAAATTTGAAAGACCGTCTGGATTATTTTTATCAGGATCAGTATAAATTTGAGGTTTACAGTGAAAGTGGAAAGGGAACAATGGTGATTATCCAGCTTCCGCTTTCCTATGAACCAATGAAAGAAATGCTGGAAGAAAACTGGGAGGAGAAGGAGTTATAGATGAAAAAGGGGGTTATTTGGGCAATTGCAGGAATCATCAGTATGTATGGAGTGGGGCTGGGGTTGACGATGCAGATTGATAAAGTAGAGGAAAAGGAGGAAGTTGTCCAGGATTATGCTGAAATACCTCAGACAGAAAAGGAAGTACTGACTGTATGGTATTGGGACACAGCGCTCAAAGATGCGTTTGCTGTTTTTGCAGAGCAGTATCCGGGAATAGAACTGGAGTATGTTCATATTCCGAATTTTGAATATGCGGAGCAGTTTCGGAGTGTACTGATAACAGGAGGGGAGAACCTTCCAGATATCTGTATGCTGCAGGATAAATTTGCAGGTGATTTTTTATCTATGGATATCTGGGAAAATTTAGAGAAAGAGCCGTATGAGTTAGATACAGCTGTGTTTTCTGATTCCATGCAGCCTTATATGAAAGATAGAAACGGAAATATTGTGGCGGTTCCTTACAATCTGGCAGCTTCTGGATTGGCTTACAGAGAGTCTATGATGCAGGATGTGTTTGGTTTGAGGACTCCTCAGGAGGTAGAGATGGCTTTTCCAGATTGGAACAGTTTGATTTGTGCCGGAGAAGAATATAAGAATGCATCACAGGAACAGTTTTACCTGTTCAGCAGCCTGGGAGATGTAGCGACAGTATTGTTTAACCAGACAGATGAACCCTACGTTGTGGACGGAAGACTTCAGGAACCGGAGCGATTTCTGCATTATTTTAAAATTTTGCATAGTTTGTATGATAAAGGGCTGGTAGATGACATTACACAATGCTCCAACCAGTGGTATGATGAGTTTGAGAATGGCAGATTCCTTTTTTCTCCATGGAGTATGTGGCTGAACCAGAATAAGACATTTTCCCGTAATGAAGAGGAGGATTGGAGACTGACAGTTCCGCCAGGCGGAAGTTATAAATGGGGAGGAGTTGTATGTGCGATTCCACAGGGAAGCCGCCATAAAGAAGCCGCATGGGAACTCATCCGTTTTCTGACGATGTCAGAGGAGTCGGCCCGTTTTGGGAAAGAAACGGAGAATAGCTTTTTTTTGTGCAGTAGTGAAAAATATGCGACTGAGGAATATAAAAGCATGAAACTGAAAGGATTTGGAACGTTTGATGTGGGGGATTTTTATTTTGAACGGCTGATGCGTGATGCTTATCAGAGACAGCTTTCACCATATGATTCTTTTATTGATGTGGCATATCATACTGCGGTAAAAGCAATTCCGCAGGATGAGACTGCAACACCCGAGAGCAGTTATCAGTATTTTGTAGAGCGCTTGTCAGAGTCGCTGCCAGAACTTGAGATCCCTTCCTTGGAATGAATATGATATTATTTATAAAAGATCGTTGAAAAACGGTCTTTTATTATGCTGAATATCCATACTTTAAACAAAATATCCGTTTTTTGTCAAGACATATTAATGAGGGATTGTTATAATAACCATACATTGACAGCAGGCTTTGCCTAGGGCGGGCGTGTAATACAGATAGGAGGGAAGCGTATGAGTAAACAGCGGATCCATGAACATATGGAACGAATGAGAGAAGAACTGCAGGCGATGGCTTTGGATATTTGGGCACACCCAGAAGCAGGATTTCGGGAAGTACATGCAAGCAGGATTCAAAAAGAGTTTCTGGAACGGCTGGGAGCCAGGATTAAAAGCCCCATTGATATGTTGGATACGGCGTTTGTAGCAGAGTATGGGGAAGGAAAACCGATTATCGGAATTCTAGGTGAATTTGATGCTTTGCCTGGATTGAGCCAAAAAGCCGGGGTCAATTATAAGGAACCTCTGAAAGAGGGGGCAAGAGGACACGGATGCGGACACAATTTATTGGGAACTGGCGGAGTTGCGGCCTTTGTAGCGTGTATGCAGACGATGAAAGAGGATCATTTACCAGGTACTATCCGTTATTATGGATGTCCGGCAGAAGAGTCTTTATCTGGTAAGAGTTTTATGGCAAGAGCCGGAGTATTTGATGATTTGGACTGCTGTCTGAGCTGGCATCCTTCAGGAGAGGATGGGGTAGGATATTCCAATAATACAGCTCAGACTACAATGGAATTTCATTTTCATGGCATCGAAGCCCATGCGGCAGCCAATCCGCACTTGGGACGAAGCGCATTAGATGCAGTGGAATTGATGAATGTGGGATGTAATTATTTGAGAGAACATATTATTCCGACAGCAAGAGTTCATTATATGATTACAGATGGCGGAAAGGCAGTAAATATTGTTCCGGGCGAGGCTTCGTCACTTTATGCGATTCGTGCTCCGCAGGTGGATCAGATGCAGGATATTACAGAACGTCTCATTGACATTGCCAAAGGTGCAGCACTGATGACTGGAACGACAATGGATTATGTAATGATTGGAATTTATCATAATCGTCTTCCAAATGCGGCGTTGGCAGATCTGGCCTTTGAAAATTATCAGCAGGCTGCACCGGCACCGTGGACAGATGAAGAACTTGCATTTGCGGATTCCATGAAAGATGCTTATCCGGAAGGTACTGTAGAGCGCGTAGTAAAAGGATACGGGATTCCTATGGAGCAGGTAAAACATAATCTGCTTCCTCATCCGGTAAAAATGGGAAATAAAGAGAAGGTAGCAGGCGGAAGTTCTGATGTGGGAGACGTGAGCTGGATTACCCCAACTTTGAATATGACAGGAACTTGCTGCCCGGTTATGGTAAACGGGCATACCTGGCAGGGAGCTTCCTGTTATGGAACAACATTTGCGGCAAAAGGAATGATCCGTTCAGGGGAGGTTCTTGCCATGACTGCTTACGATCTGCTGACAGACCATAAGGATGTAATCGATGCAGCGCGTCAGGAATGGGAGCATGACAAGGGAGGCAGGTCTTATACTGCAATCCCAGCAAATATGAAGCCGTATTTCGACAAGGAGTGATTATATGGGAAAGGCACGAATTGACGAATACATAGAAAAGCACAGGACAGATATTGAAAATATGGCGCTGGATATCTGGACACACCCTGAGGGTGGATTTCAGGAGCACCGGACTGCAGATATGCAGTCGGAATATTTAAAAAAACTGGGAGCGAGAGTCAGTTTTCCAGTAAAATGTGCACCAACAGCTTTAGTGGCAGAGTATGGAAGCGGAAAACCGGTGATTGGTTTTTTGGGAGAATTGGATGCGCTTCCGGGGCAGAGTCAGAAAGTCTGTTCTCACAAGGAACCATTGGAGGAAGGGGCTTATGGACATGCCTGCGGCCATAATCTTTTGGGATGTGGCTCTCTGGCTGGATTTGCGGCCTTAATGGAAGTGATGAGGGAAGAGAATATTTGCGGAACGATTCGCTATTATGGCTGTCCTGCTGAAGAGAGTTTTGGCGGAAAAACGTTTATGGCCAGAGAAGGGTTGTTTGATGATGTAGATTGCTGCATGAATTGGCATCCCTCTGGTGATGATGCAGTAGCTTTGACACAATCCAGTGCGTTTGAACTGATGGAGTTTTATTTTACAGGAACAGAGGCGCATGCGGCAGCTAATCCGCATCTGGGAAGAAGTGCGTTGGATGCAGTAGAACTGATGAATGTGGGAGCTAATTATATGCGGGAGCATATGATCAGTTCGGCTAGGATGCACTATATCATTACGGATGGCGGCGTGGCAGTTAATATTGTTCCTGGAAAGGCAAGTGTGCGCTATGCGGTGCGTGCGCCTCAAATCGTTCAGCTGCAGGAAATAGTAAAGCGTCTGATTGATGTGGCTCGGGGAGCATCTCTGATGACTGGGACAACGATGCGGTATGAGGTAAAGAGCCGTTATCACAATCGTCTTCCCAATTATACGTTAAGTGATCTGGTGTATGAAAATCTGGCAGAGTGTCCGTGGCCAGAGTACACAAAAGAGGAGCTGAGGTTGTTTAATGAATTATCAGAAACTTACCCGGAGGATCAGATTCAAAGAAGATGCGCATTTCACGGAGCATCCAGAGAAGAGTTGTGGAATTATATGCTTCGGAGGCCGCTGAAAAGGGGGGATAAAACGGTTACGGTTGGAGGCAGCACAGATGTGGGCGATGTAAGTTGGATTACTCCGACAGTAAATCTGACAGTGACCTGCTGTCCGATTATGGTAGATGGTCATTCCTGGCAGGCATGTGCAGCATATGGGAGTACGGCAGGAGCGAAGGGGATGACAAGAGCAGGGCAGGTTATGGCATGGTCGGCCTATGATCTCTTAACAACGCGTCAGGATGTGATCGAAAAAGCAAAACAAGAGTTAAAAACAGATCGTGGGGGGCAGGTATATACACCTGTTCCGGCAGATATGAAGCCTTCTTTTGATGCTCCGGCATCGCAGTAATGGATTAAATTATGAAATACAGGTAATCATGGAGGAATGGGAATGGCTGAAAAGTATTCATCAACAAAAGACTTAAAGCGGGTTTTGGGCCGCAAAGAACTTATGGGTATTGCCATAGGCAGTATTATTGGATCTGGTATCATGGTACAGATGGGAACGGGAATTGAACTGACTGGACGTTCTGCAAATATTGCGTTTTTACTGTCAACATTTTTTACAATCTGTAATCTGATCCCTATGATCTTTGTGTCCAGCTGTATGCGTTTCCGCGGAGCGGATTACAGTCAAATGGGATTATTTGCAGGTGAAAAGTTTGCAGGTGCTTATGCAGTTATTTATGTGTTTAAGAATATTGCGGTTGCGATGTTTGCACTCTCTTTTGCAGACTATTTTCTGTCTCTGTTCCCAGGACTGAACCATAAGGCAGTTGCTATTGGTGTGGCAACACTGTTTTTCGTACTGAACTTTTTCGGTGTGAATATTATGGCAAAGATCCAGAATATGATGGTATTTGTTCTTATGCTGTCACTGCTTCTGTTTGTCTGTTTCGGAATGCCGCAGGTAGATTTTGCCAACTATTTTTCGAATGCAGATGGTAAGTTTATGGTAGATGGTGTGCCGGGAGTGCTGAGTGCAGCAGCAACGTTGGGATTTGCGACTGGCGGTGCAAACTTAATTTTTGGTGTATCTGCAGAGTGCAAGAATCCTAAAAAGGATATTCCTTTTGTATTGATCGCATCTACTTTGTCAGTGGCAGTTCTCTATGGACTGATGGCGACTGTAGCTGCTGGTGTATTGCCGGTAGAAGAGGTAGCAGGAAAATCTCTGACTGTAGTGGCTGCTGAGATCTTCCCAAGACCACTGTACTACTTCTTTATTGTAGGTGGTGCATTATTTGCGATTGCCACAACTCTGAACGGAAAGCTCTGTTCTATTACAAAACCTCTGATGCAGATGTGTGAGGACGGATGGTTCCCCAAGGGGCTTTCTGAACTCCATCCAAAATATCGTACTCCATGGAAGCTGCTGGTACTGTTCTATATTATCACAGTTGTTCCGATCCTGATTGGTTTTAAAATCAATCAGATTACAACGATTGTTCTGCTGATCGGTTATTGCATTACATTGACTAATACAATTATGTGCTTTAAACTGCCAAAGATGTTCCCGGAACAGTGGGAAAAATCTACATTTCATTTGCCCAAGCCGGCGTTTGCCGCATTGCTGCTGTTATCAATTGGTGTGACTTTGGTTCAGTTCTATGCAAAGCTGCGTACCAGCTCTATGATGATTGTGGTTCTTAATGTAGTGACAATTACAGGCGCCTTTATTTTTGCAACCTGGCGTTTGAAAACTGGTAAGGCAAAACCGACGATTTCTTATGAGTTAGAGAGTTAGTACTATAAAAAGAGAACTGGATTAGAGATAAAGTAGTTTATAAAGGGAATAGCATCAAGACGCTTTTTAGCGGAAAGATGCTGTTCCTTTTTTGTTTTTTATAAAAACAAAACAAATTAGCACTCGACTCTTGACATTGCTAATAATAAGTGTTATATTACAGCTAGAACAAAGGAAAAGAGTTCAGAAGCAGGAACTTGATTCCGGAGGTTCCCATAGTGGATCTGCAGACGGATTGGAAGATATAAGATCGCAGATCACAGATCCAAAAAGGTTTCACGAAAAGGAGAGATGATTTATGTTGATGCCTAGTATTTTTGGAGAAGATATGTTTGACGAGTTTATGAGAGATTTTCCGTTTTTTGATGAAAGAGATGAAAGAAGAGCTGAAAAAAAGCTGTACGGACGCAGAGGCAAAAATCTGATGAAGACCGATGTGAAAGAGACAGACCAGGGGTATGAGCTGGAAATGGATCTGCCCGGATTTACAAAAGATGAGGTTAAGGTTTCTCTGGAAAATGGCTATTTGACCATTCAGGCAGCCAAAGGGCTGGATCAGGATGAGCAGGAAAAGGATACTGGACGCTATATCCGCAGGGAGCGGTATGCAGGAGCCTGTGAGCGTTCCTTCTATGTAGGAGAGAACATGGTTGAGGAAGATATAAAGGGTGAGTTTAAGCACGGTATTTTAAAGCTGTTTATCCCGAAAAAGGAAGAAAAGCCTGCTATAGAGCAGAAGAAATATATTATGATTGAATAATGGTTTTCCAGTGGGAAGGCCGTCCGGAGAAGACGCCGGGCGGCCTTCCTTTTGCTGGACAAATTCCCTGTGATTTGGTATAGTGGAACAAGATTAAATGAAAAGGAGATTATGAGAATGGCAAATCCAGTTATTACTATTACCATGGAAAATGGCGATGTGATGAAGGCAGAGTTATATCCTGAGATTGCTCCCAACACAGTTAATAATTTTATCAGCCTTGTATCGAAAGGATACTATGACGGACTGATCTTTCACCGCGTGATCAGCGGATTTATGATCCAGGGCGGCTGCCCTCAGGGAACAGGCATGGGCGGCCCCGGCTACTGCATTAAGGGTGAGTTTTCCCAGAACGGCTTTAAAAATGACTTAAAGCATACAGAGGTCGTTCTGTCAATGGCAAGGGCAATGCATCCTGATTCTGCAGGCTCTCAGTTCTTTATCATGCATAAAACATCTCCTCATCTGGACGGCGCATATGCGGCATTTGGAAAGATCACAGAGGGCATGGAGGTCGTAAACCGGATTGCAGATGAGCGCACCGATTACAGCGACCGCCCGTTAAACGAGCAGAAGATCAAGTCCATGACAGTTGATACATTTGGAGAGACATATCCGGAACCGGAGAAGTACTGAGATGACAAAGGAGCGCAGAATCCGTATTGATGGAACGGATCACAGGCTTCTGATATCAGATGAACCACAGGCCCTTCTGGCGGCGAAAGCTGCCGGAAGGGCTGTTTTGGGTGTAGAGAATGCTGTGCAGGGCGATTGGAGTCTGAGAGGGATCCCCTATGTGGTTCCTGGCTGGGAGTATGATACAGAAGAGTTGGAGGAGCTGATCCTTCGGCGTCATCTGGGTCTTCCCTGGATGATCGATCTCACTGAACGGCTGATGATACGGGAGTTTGTAAAAGAGGATGTTAAGCAGATCCCTGAGGAGGAATACGCCGGGGAAGAGGCGGTTTTCCGGTCGGAAGAGACTATGGAGCAGTATATCCGCAGTCAGTATGCTTTTTATGAATACGGTACCTGGGCGCTTGTGCGCAGGGAAACAAATGAGCTTGTGGGGATGGCAGGAGTATCATCGCCGGGGGCGGAAATATTTGAGCAGAGGAAACTTCCCGAAAAAAGCCAGTGGCTGGAGCTGGGATATCATATTTTTGAGCCTTACCGGAAATTGGGATATGCAAGGGAGGCAGTGACAGCCATTGCAGAGTACGCCCATGAGGTACTGTCAGCAGAACTTCTGGCGGTGATCCATGAAAAAAACCAGGCCTCCCGCGCAGTGGCGGAATGCCTGGGTATGAGAGTGGTTGA
>OODE01001857.1_pt1 | contig 12378 bp, 7 predicted proteins | sample 1671771 | NCBI WGS metagenome assembly OODE01 (sample SAMN06348191, study PRJEB24527) | human gut metagenome | biome: human gut; feature: ankylosing spondylitis patient; material: feces | host: Homo sapiens | place: China | collected 2015-10 | reverse complement strand
AAATAAAAGAAAATTCCTTTATTGTTGTCTGACACTAATGCACGTATTCATTTTATATTCTTAAGGAGGAAGATCCAATGGCAGTTAAATTTGCAAACAGAATGAATCTGTTAAAAGGTTCCGAAATCAGAGCTTTGTTGGCACTGACAGCAAAACCCGAAGTTATCTCTTTCGCAGGTGGTATGCCCGCACCCGAGCTGTTCCCTACAGAAGGCGTTAAGGAAGCGGCTTGTAAGGTAATGGATAATATGGGTAGAGTTGCGCTGCAGTACACAGGTACAGACGGTTTTGCATCCCTGCGTGAAAAAATCGTTGCAAGAATGGCAGCGAAAAACGATATCCATGTAAGCATCGATGATATCCTGATTACAAGCGGTTCTCAGCAGGGTCTGGATTTCTCCGCTCGTGTATTCCTGAACCCCGGCGATGTTGTTCTGGTAGAAAGCCCCTCTTATCTGGGTGCAATCAATGCATTCAAGGCTTGTGAACCTACTTTCGTAGAAGTTCCTACAGATGATGCAGGTATGATTCCCGAAGAGCTGGATAAGATTCTGGCTACAACAGAAAACGTAAAAATGATTTACGTTATCCCCGATTTCCAGAACCCTACAGGCAAAACATGGACTCTGGAAAGAAGACAGAAATTCATGGAACTGATCAACAAATACGAAATTCCCGTTATCGAAGATAACCCTTACGGCGAGCTGCGTTTCGAAGGCGAATTCCTGCCTTCCCTGAAATCCATGGATACAAAGGATCTGGTAATCTTCCTGGGCACAATGTCCAAGATTTTCGCACCTGGTCTGCGTATCGGTTGGGTTTGCTCCACAAACGCAGAGGTTCTGGGCAAATACAACTTCATCAAACAGGGTGCTGACCTGCAGTCCTCCACAATCGACCAGCTGATTACAAATCAGTTCTTGGAGGATAACGATCTGGATGCACACGTTGAAAAGATCAAAGCAGTTTACGTTAAGAGACGTGACGCAATGCTGAAAACAATGGAAGAAACCTTCCCGAAGGAAGTAAAATTCACACATCCCGAAGGTGGTCTGTTCACATGGTGCGTACTGCCCGAATACATGGACGCAAAGGTTATCGCGCCTCAGTGTCTGGAAAAGAACGTTGCTTACGTTCCCGGCGGCAGCTTCTTCCCTAACGGCGGTAAGGAAAACCACTTCCGTCTGAACTACTCCTGCATGCCTGAAGACAAGATTGTTGAAGGTATCACAAAGATTGCAGAGGTTCTGAAAGCAAACCTGAAATAATTTCTGCTTACACAGAGAATCAAGCCCTCCTTTTTGGAGGGCTTTTTTATGCCGAAATTGACAGTCTGTTTCAATGAGAATATAATGGATACAGTATGAAAAAGGGTGGACAGAGGATAGACAAAGTGGACAGAGTGGACAGGTAAAAAACACGAAAAAATTGCGAAAGCGGACAGGCAAAGGGTGGACGGAAGAAAGGAAAATTCCAATGGCAAAAGAGAATTTGTCCATACAGATAGAATACGAAAAAAAAGAGGGCGGCGTGGTGCTGAAAAAGCTGCATGGCCGCTGTGCGGAGCTGCATGTTCCTGCCAAGATTGACGGACTGCCCGTCATTGCGGTTGCCGAAAGGGCATTTGCGGCAGAAAAGGAGGCACCCCCTGCGGAAATCGGCGAGGAGAAGGAGGCGAGCCTTTCCTTTGTGACGGAGCCGCCTGCCGAAACCGCGGAGGGGCAGGCATTGCGAAGGGTTTTCCTGCCGGATACGATTGCGGAAATCGGGGCGTTTGCCTTTTCGGGCTGTGCCGCACTGGAGCGGGTACATCTGCCGGAGAGATTGACGGCGGTTTCCAAGCGGATGTTCGATGGCTGCGGGGCGCTGCAGGAAATTTCCCTGCCGAGGGCGGTCAGAAGCATCGGGGATTATGCGTTTTACGGCTGTGAACGGCTGAAGGAGCTTCGCCTGCCGGAGAGCGTGGAAAGCATCGGGCGATATGCCTTTTATAACTGCCGCAGGATGGAGAAAATCAATATCCCGCTGGCGGCAAGGGAATTAAATACGGGGCTGTTTCTGAACTGCGACAGTCTGAAACACCTTTCCTTCGGGCGTTGCAGACATATCTCCGATTTGATTTCGGGGCTGAACCATGAATTGCAGCTGTCGATTGATTTCCCCATCGAGGGCGGCGAAACGAAGCACGCAGAGCTGGTACTGCCCGATTTTCAGTATGAATATATTGAGGATACGCCGGCAAGGCTGTTCCATCAGGTGAATTACGGCACGGGGCATATTTTCCGCCAGTGCATCGGGAATTCCGAGATTGATTTCCGCCGTTATGATGAGATTTTCTATCTGACGAAGCGCGAGGATGCCGCGGAAACGGTGCTTTTGCTTGCCATGAGCCGCCTGCGGTATCCGTATCGCTTGCAGGAGAAGCACAGGGAGGTCTACCTTGATTATCTGCGGGAGCATTTGCTCTGGGCGGCGGCGTATTTCATGGAGCAGAAGGAGGGGGAAACCCTGCGGCTGTTCGCGGATTGGGGACTGCTGACGGCGGAAACCACACCCGAATTGATTGCCCTTGCGCAGAAAAAGGGGCAGACCGCAGTGCTGAGCTTTTTGATGGATTATCAGCATAGGCATTTTGCCGCAACCAAAAAGAAAAAAACATTCGACCTATAATAATACATATTTTTGATATACCGCAGAACCATGAAATGGTTCTGCAAATGGGGGTACAGGGGAATCATTCCCCTGTCAGGGTGTGGGACAGCGTCCCACGGTTTTATGGTTATAGAAGGTGAGAAGGCATGAACGAAACACATCAAAACCTCATCCGTATCGGTACGGATATTTTAAGCGCATCGCGTAACGAGCTTTACCTTTCCATGCGCTTTCTTGATTTGGCACTCAGCGGTCTTAGGTACGAAATGAACCTTTCCTCATTGTACGTCGGGACAGACGGCGAAAAGATACTGTTTAACCCGCGCTACCTCGTACAGCGCTATCTGAGCGACCGCGTGCTTGTCAATCGCGCTTATCTGCACATGGTTCTGCATTGCCTGTTCCGCCATCCCTTCCATCTGAACCATCGGGATGAGGAACTCTGGCACCTCGCCTGCGATATCGCGGTGGAATCTATCGTGGATTCGCTGTCGGTGAAGGCGGTGCGGCTCGTTGTCTCCGATAAACGAAACGAAATGTACGATATGCTCCGCAGAGAATTGAAGGTGCTTTCCGCCGAGGGCATTTATCGTGTACTGGAAGAAAAAAAACTTTCCTTGCAGGAATTCGGTAAGCTGCAGCTGGAATTTTGGGTAGACGACCATGTCTTCTGGGAGCATCAGAAGGATGACGAGGACGAGAATAACAAGGACGGAGATAACCAAGATAACAGTAACGACCAACAGCAGGAGCAGGAGGAACAGGACGAAAAGCAGCAGCAGCTGGAGGAAAAATGGACAGAAATCGGGGAAAAGACCGAAACCAACCTCGAAACCTTCTCCAAGGATATGGGCGCAGAGGCAGGCGAGCTTCTGCAATATCTGAAGGTCGAGAACAGGGAACGCTACGATTATCGGCAGTTTTTGCAGAAATTCGTGACGCTCAAGGAGGATATGCGCGTGGATGACGATGCCTTCGATTTTATCTTCTATACCTATGGCTTGCAGATGTACGGCAATCTGCCGTTGATTGAAGCACTGGAATATAAGGAAGTGAAGAAGGTGGAGGAACTGGTGATTGCCATTGATACCTCCGAATCCTGCGAGGGGGAAACGGTGAAGCGGTTCTTAGAGGAAACCTACGCGATTCTTTCAAGCAGTGAAAGCTTTTTCCATAAAATGAACGTGCATATCATACAGTGCGATGCGGCGGTGCAGATGGATAAAAGGATCACCTCCAAGGAAGAACTGGCGCAGTTTATGGAGGACTTTGAGCTGAGAGGGAGCGGCGGTACGGATTTCCGCCCTGTGTTCCAATATGTTGATAAATTGATTGCCGAAAGGGCGTTTCAGAACCTGAAGGGTCTGATTTATTTCACAGACGGCTATGGCACCTTCCCCAAGCGCAGACCACCTTATGATGCCGCCTTTGTGTTCTATCATGAGGATTATACGGATGTCGGCGTGCCGCCATGGGCGATGAAGCTGATACTGGGGAAAGAGGATTTGTCCTTGGGACTGCCGTCTCATGGGCGTTAGGAGGATAGCATGAATATTAAAAAAGCGAAGGAAGAAATCAAATATGCCATTCAGGCGTATCTGGCGAAGGACGAGTTTGGGGAATACCGTATTCCTGCGGTCAGACAAAGACCCGTTCTGCTGATGGGCGCGCCCGGTATCGGGAAAACCGCTGTGATGGAGCAGGTAGCGAGGGAGTGCGGCGTGGCACTGGTATCCTACAGCATTACGCATCATACGCGTCAGTCTGCCATCGGGCTGCCCTTTATCAGCAAGAAGGAATACGGCGGAAAGGAATACACCGTAACGGAATACACCATGAGCGAAATTATCGCATCGGTTTATGATAAAATGGAGGAAACCGGTTTACAGGAGGGGATTTTGTTTATTGATGAAATCAACTGTGCCTCCGAAACGCTTGCGCCTGCCATGCTCCAATTTTTGCAGTGCAAGACCTTTGGGGCGCATAAGGTGCCGGAAGGGTGGCTGATTGCCGCGGCAGGCAATCCTCCCGAATACAACAAAAGCGTGCGTGAATTTGACGTGGTAACGCTTGACCGTGTGAAGAAAATCGACGTAGAGCCTGATTTTTCCGTCTGGAAGGAATATGCCTATCAGCAGGGCATCCATGGGGCGATTCTGTCCTATCTGGAAATTCGCAAGGATCATTTTTATGCCATGGAGACAACGGTGGATGGCAAGCGGTTTGTGACGGCGAGAGGATGGGAGGATCTTTCTACCATCCTGAAGGTGTATGAGGATATGAATCTGCCGGTAGAGGAGGGGCTGATTTATCAGTACTTGCAGCACCGCAGGATTGCGAAGGATTTTGCGAATTATCTGGATTTGTACCGCAAATATCGCACCGATTACCGCGTGGACGACATTTTGCAGGGGAAATATACCAAGCAGGCGGTGACAAAGCTGCAGGATGCACCGTTTGACGAGCGACTGAGCGTGATGGGACTTTTGCTGAGCAGGCTTTCCGAGGGCTTCCGTGGGGCATACGAGGCGGATTTGACCGTAACGGGACTGCATGGGGCATTGCTGGAGCTGAAGGAGAGGTTCAACAGCCCCTATTGCAAGGAAACGCCATGGGAGAACCTCTTTACGGGACTGGTGGAGGAAAGAGAAGCCGCCTTTGCGAAGGAACGGAAGGCGGGACTTCTGGAGAAAACGGCGGAGCATGCCTGCTTGAAGGAACTGGAGCGGCTGCAGTTCTTCCTTGCGGAGGGCAAGCGGAACGGCTGTCGGGAAAAGGAGGAGGCGTTTGCGCTGGTGAAGGGACTTTTCGCAAAAGAGGCGGAAGGACGGGAAAACGCCATTGCGGATGCGTCTGCGATGCTGGACAATGCCTTTGCATTTCTGGAGGAGGCCTTCGGCGCAGGGCAGGAAATGGTTATCTTTATTACGGAGCTGACCACGAACTTCTATAGCGTGAAATTCATCAGCGAGAATGGTTCGGAGAAATATTATCGGTATAACGCGGAGCTGCTGTTTGATGAAAAGCAAAAGACGATTTTGCAGGATATTGAGAAGGCGAAAACGGAATTAAATCTTCTGTTTTAAAGAAAAGAAAAAGGCTGTCATCCCTTTTACTGGAATGACAGCCTTTTTGATTGCTTTCGTTTAATATTTGCTCCAATCCGGCTCTGCGGTCAGTGCTGTCCATGTTTCATACTTGGAATCCTTCTGCTCATAGGTGTGGCTGTTGGTTGCCTCCTGCACAGCCAGATAATACCATGCGCCGGGCTGATTATCGGGCCATTTGGTCATGCTGTCCAAAAGGTCGGCCTTTGTTTCGGGCATACGGCAAAGCACACGGTTAATCAGTGTCATTGCCTCTGCTCTTGTAATCGGGGCATCGGGGTGGAAGCTGCCGTCCGTATAGCCGCTTACCCAGCCAAGGGTGGCGGCACGCTCAATTTCCTTTTCCGCCCAATGGCCGGAAATATCCGTAAAGCCGCTGTTTTCCTCTGCTCTGCCGCTGTCAAAGCGGGCGCAGATGGCGGCAAATTCCGCACGGGTGATGGGGGCCTGCGGTACAAAGCTGTTTGCTGTGCGGCCCTTGAGAATATTCATGCCTGCCATGGTGGAAACTGCTGTGTTGTACCAGCTGTCCTCTGTTACATCGGCAAAATCGTTGTGCTTGCTGAGGTTTTCGCTGCGCACCTCCTCCTTCAGCAGGCGGAAGAAGATAGCGGCGGTTTCCGCACGGGTGATGTTGCCCTGCGGCCTTACGTTGCCGTCTTTATAGCCTACAACATAAGCAAAATGATTGCTGCCGTTGAGCAAAGCGGGAACCTTTGTCGGCGTGGTTTCGCCGGTATGGTTGTCTTTGTTATTTTTTTTGTTGTTATCCTTGTCCTTGTTTTCGTCTTTGCTGCTATTGCTGTTGTCATCACTGCTGCTGTGGTGCTTTTTGCCGAAGATATAGGTATAGGTTACATTGCCGCTGATACCGTTTTCTTCGGTATTTGGTGTCACATCCCAATGACCGGGGGTGTTTTCATAGCCTGCGGCAGGAATCATAATGGCGGGAACATGGCTTGCATCCAATGTGCCGCTTGCAGAACCATTTGCCTGCGGATGCAGTACAACGGTAACCGTTTTATCCTCTGCGGTATTGCCCGACCAATAGCCGTTTACGATTTTGAAGGTGACGGTGGCATTTTTTGCCCAGTGTGCATAAACGGTTGCCGCACCATCGAAGGTTTGGGTTTTAAAATCAATGGGTTTTTCGGAGGAATTTTCTTTACTGTCATACCATCCAAGGAAGGTGTAGCCTTCCTTTACGGGCGGACGCAGGTCATCAATATGGTTTTTGTTTGCAGGTACGGGGACATAGCGTTCGGTAGGTTTGCCTTCCTCAAGCTCCCACTTGCCGCCGTTGGCATCAAAGGTAACAATGGGCCACCATTGTGCCACGAAATTCAAGTCAGACTTTATCGTCATATCCTGAATTGCCTTACTGGTGTAGAAGGTGCCTGCTGTGGAATCCTCCGAATAGGCTGCAGGCTTGTCCTGTGTATTCTCCTGCTCTCCCTCTGTATTCTCCTGCTCTTCCTCTGTATCGAGGAGAGATGTTTTATAATCATCCCCCCAACCCTCGAAGTAGCAGGTGTGTGCAAGCTCTGTGACGGGTGTGGGAACGGTATCCTGTTCCTTGGTAAGTGTAGAGCCGTAAGGAACGGTATAGCTTATTGAGTAATCATCTGTATTAAAATGCCCCTGTGCAGGCTGGAAGTAGTCCGCATAGAAGGTTACGGTGCAGGGGTCATGTGTCCATTTGCCGTAAAGCGTGAGGTTTTTTGTGTCATTTGCGTTGTCTTCAGGGAAGGTATACCTGTCGCTAATTGCTGTGCCGGCTAATGCTTCGTTTGTATACCAACCGCTAAAGCTCCATTTTTTATCAGCAGAGGTTACGGTTGCAATCTCAAAGGTCGGATTTTTGCCGGCACTGCTTTCTTGTTCTGTCTGCTGTGCAGGCAGGCGCACACCCTCAGGTACCTCTGTGCCTACCCAACGATAGGTAATCGTATAGGTATCCGCTTCGGGGAAGGTATAGGTATACGCATAGGTGCCGTCCTCGGTGATGGCATCCGCATTGGTATCGGGGGCGTTGTTCCCCCAAGTGCCGGGTGCTTTGTAGCCTTTTGCGGGTTTCATATCCAGATTATCTACATGAGGAACCAAATCGGGTGTCAGCGTGCCTTTGCCGTTGCGCAGAGGAACCTCAATGGTCAAGGTTTTCGTATCATTCGTTTGGGTTGTGTTTTTGTACCAATTGCTTGCCGCATTCCAACCGCCGTTTACAACGGTAAAGGTAACCTCTTTTGTGCCGATTCTCGTCCAACTGCCGTAAAGGGTGGTATTCTCTGTTAGGTTTTCGCCGTTTTCGCCATAACGCTCTGTGCAGGCGGAATCCTTATACCAGCCGTCAAATTCATACCCCTCTTGGGATGGTACGGCGGGGGTAAAGGAGGCGGTTCCGCTGTCGCTCAGTGGAAGGGAAACGGTGGAAGGCAACTCTGCGCCTTCGGGGATGACAGAGCCAATCCATTGGAAATTTACATCAATGGAAGGAATCCAACGCCCATACAGGGTGAAATCACTGCCGAAGGCATCATATACGGTATCCTGATAGGCAACGTATTTTTTTCCGTCATACGTCCAAGTTTTCTTTCCGTTTCCCTCATGGTCAATGCTGTCATCCCAAAGACGGTACCAACCGTCGAATTTTAATTTCATGGTGTCGAGGGTGGTTTCGTTTTGTTCCGGAGTTGTGGGGCTGTGCTTCACACCACGCGCGGCGTGCTCGTGGTCGGGCGGATTGAAATCCGGTGTCCAACGCCCTGCCCATTTATAGTCCACACAGACGGGATCGGTAATGGTAATGACTGCTTTTACGCCGTAGGCAGTCCCTTCTGTGCCTACAGGGGGAATCGGCTGAAGGCTGAGTGCCGTTTGAATACTGTCGCCACTGCCGATATCGGAAAGGCTCCGCTCGATGCGCAGAAAGGGGGTTGCGGCAAATTGCGGATTGCCGTTTGCATCATACCCCGTAAAGCGGTAATAATCCACAGAGGCAGTTTCGTTGATGGCACTGCTTGTAAGAATATGGTGTTTCCCTTTCAATTCCTTCCAAGTATGAGAGGTATGCGCTGTGGATTTTTCTTGGAAGTTATCCACATTGATATTCAGGCTTTTCGCATTTGGATTGACATTTGCGTCAATCTGAATCAGCAGTTCATTGAGCGCCTCATTAATATCATGCACTTGGCTCAAGCCCTTGAAATAGGGTGTGCCATCCAGTGTGTTGGAATTGCCGCAGATTCCGGTCATGGTTTCATTGAATTGTGTACGCTGATCCTCTGAGGACATTCCGCTTTGCAAGGTCAGCGGACGGAAGTCGCCAAAGCCGAAGATGGTGGCGTTATAATTATTTTTCAATTCCGTTGCCGCTGCCTGTGCCGCCTCAGAGCGGAGACTCTGAACGCCTATGCCGTTCTGATAGGGCAGAGAGCTGGCGGCAACAAAGATGATAAGGTTGCGGTCCTCGCCTTTGTGTTCTTTTGCAATTTCTGCCAACTGCTTTGTGATTTGCAGACCTGCATCCATACGGGAGGCACCTGCGTGCCAGGATACCATTTTATCAACATCAATGACATCCTCTGCCTTGTCAATGCTCATAAAGACGTTATCGTAGCTTTCAGTGGCAAGATAGCCTTCCGGCATCTGCGGCAGGGTTGTTTCGTCGTTATTTGGGATTCTGCTCCATTCTGTCCAACCGCTTTGGGAATGGAATACAGGTGATCCATCTGTGCCATGGGTATAATAGCCTGTGTTCAAGCTGGGGTTTTGGTCTGTAGTTAGCCTTGCGCCGGGGTGCTGACTTTCGATGTATGAATCGGATGAGCCGCTGTTATTGATACGCCCAAAGCCTGCGATTGCCACCCGATGTTCGCCTGTGGTGGGGGCAGGAAGATTTTGCAGCAGATTTTCCATGGACTTGAGAATATCCGCTCGCTCCTGCCCATACTGCGTTGTATCATTTTGCGTATTCATAAAGGCGGATTGCTCTATCAAGAAGATGATATCGCAGGGCTTAACGGTGCGGGATTGGTTATCCTTATCCGTCAGATAGGCTTCGATTTGCGCTGTAATCTGCCCCGTTTCCGCTCCGCCGCTGTCCAAAGCGTGTTTCACTGTGGCGGTGATGTACGGCGTTGTGGTACTTTCCCCTTCTGCCAATGCGGAAGCAGGCAAAAGGGCGAGTATCATGGAAAACACCAAAAGATAAGAGAGTATGCGTGTTTTCATGAGATTCCTTCCTTTCTGCTATGAATGATTTTCGATAAAATTTGCTGTTTTTTGACAATTTTTATTTTACTGTAAGGGAAATACCCAGTCAAGCGGCTGCAAATAATTTCGAGTGATTTTGCATGGATCGAACAATCGCTATCAGGTTATTCTTCTGCCTAAATAAGTCGAAGGCCTGCTTTCGACTTTATTCAAAATGCTCCGGATGAAGCCCCGACCAGCCTGTCTGGGGCATGGTCAGCAGACGATAGATATCCTCCTGCTCTATTTCGAAATCGAAGATATCGAGGTTTGCCTTCATGCGCTCCGGTGCGGAGGATTTCGGCAGGGGCAGGACGTTATTTTGCAGGCAGAAGCGCAGACAGATTTGCGCCGGACTTTTGCCGTATTTCTTCGCAAGCTCCAGAACCAAAGGGTCCTCCAGAAGCCGCCCTCTGCCAAGGGGACTCCATGCCTCCGCCTGTATGCCGCGGCTCTGGCAGAACTGTAATGTTTCATACTGCGGATAGCCGGGGTGGAATTCAAACTGATCAATCATGGGGGCGGTATTGGCGTTTTTCAGAACGTGCAGGAGGTGCTGCGGCAGGAAATTGCAGACACCGATGGCACGCACGGCCCCTTCATCATAGAGCCTTTCGAGTGCCTTCCAGCTTTCCGTTACCAGCGGCTTCCAATCTGCGCCGGGGAAGGGCAGGGGCCAATGAATGAGGAACAAATCCAGATACTGCACCTGCAAATCTTTGAGGGAGGCTTCAAAGCTTGCCATGGTTTTATCATAGCCCAAGTCCGTTTTCCAGACCTTAGAGGTCAGGAACAGCTCTCTGCGAGGGATGCCGCACTGCCGCAGGGCGTTGCCGACCATTTTTTCGTTTTCGTATCTTCTGGCGGTGTCAATATGGCGGTAGCCGGATGCTAAGGCATCCAGAATGATTTTTTCCTCCTGCACCAGATAGGTGCCAAAGCCCAGAAAGGGCAGCTCCGTCCCGTTTTCCAGAACAAATCCTTTTTCACTAATCATGGCTGTTTCCTCCTTATAATTCTTCCAACAGCGCAAGTGCAAGTGCTGTCAGCGTTTCTTTTGTGTTTTTTTCGGGCGCACGCAGAACGATATCCAGCAGCTCCGCAAGGATAGTGCCTAGGATTTTGCCGTGCGGCGCACCGAGTGCCATCAAGTCCTGTCCCGTTAGGGCAAGCGTTTTCAGGGAAAGACAATCCCCTGCCGCAAGGATTTTTTCCAAGGCGGTTTTTGTCTCGGCGTGGGGAGAGGCAGGGCGCAGGATGCTTTGCAGAAGCAGAAGCTGCTCTGTTGCCTCCTGCCCGATGGTGCTGAGCTTTTTGCGGAGCGGATAGGGCTCTGTCGGCAAATCCGCGGACAGCTCCTCCAGAAGCAGGGAAATCCGCTTGAGGGAGTGGTTATCGAGCCGCATACCTCTTAAAAAGCCCTTCACCTCGCTGAGGGGGTAATGCTGCAAAACAATGCACCACCGCAGAATACTATCCTTCGGACAAAGGGAAATTTCCTCCAAAAGGGTCCGGCTGTTTGCGATAAGGCTTGCGGAAAGGGTCGCATTTATCTGTGCGAGCAGACCGCTTTCCCAGAGCAGGGGCATTTTTTTCGCAAAGGGGGCAAGCCAGAGCTTTTGCAGCTCCTCGCGAATTCGCTCCGCGCTGATTTTCTGAATCAGCGCCGTATTGGCGCAGAGAGCCGCCCATGTTTCGGGGTCAATCGCAAAGCCAAGCTGCGCGGAAAAGCGCACACAGCGCAGCATCCGCAGGGCATCCTCCTGAAAGCGCTTTGCCGGCTCCCCCACGCCGCGGATCATGCCTGCGGCAATATCCTCCTGCCCATGGAAGGGGTCGCGAAAGCCCTCCTTGGGGTGATAGGCAATGGCGTTCATGGTAAAATCGCGGCGGAGCAAATCCTCATTCAGCTTTTTGGTGAAGGAGACCTCGTCCGGATGGCGGCAGTCGGCATATTCGCCGTCGATGCGATAGGTTGTGACCTCATAATTTTCATGATGCAGGACGACGGTAATCGTGCCATGCTTGATGCCCGTATCAAAGGTATGGTCGAAGATGGTCTTGATTTCCTCGGGCAGGGCGGAGGTGGTGATGTCCCAATCCTGCGGCATGCGCCCCAGAATGGAATCGCGGACACAGCCCCCGACGATATACGCTTCGTGACCGCCCTCATTCAGTTTATTCAGAATCCAGACCGCGTCCTGCGGAATGGCAATATTCAGCTTCTGCAAGGCTTCTCCTCCTTTTCGGAAATTTTTGCATTTATTATACCATAAAAATATTTCTGATACAAAAAAAGAACATCTGCGGAGAACAGATGCTCTTATTCTGTATTTATTTATAGGAAAAATAATACAATGGATTT